>CAJDWT010000034.1_pt1 | contig 31590 bp, 21 predicted proteins | sample 7391671 | NCBI WGS metagenome assembly CAJDWT01 (sample SAMEA7055729, study PRJEB34461) | soil metagenome | biome: terrestrial ecosystem; feature: Peninsula; material: soil | place: Antarctica | collected 2016
ATCGCCACGGGGCGCCGAGCGATCACCGCGAGGCGGCGGACGATCGCCACGGGGCGCCGAGCGATCACCGCGAGGCGGCGGACGATCGCCACGGGGCGCTCCTCGATTTTCACGGACTTCACGGACGTCGGGCTTGCGTTCGAATCGGTCAGTGCGGGCCGGATGATGGTCGGTGGAGGCGCCTTCGCGCCGCGGCTGGGTGCTCCGCCCGGCGCCACTCCCCCGCGGTCCGCGATCTTGGATCGGACGACCGCGACCGTCGGAGCGCGGCGGCGCCTTGCGAGCGCTGCGATGATCGACGCCGATGTCCGTTTGGCCGGGGACCGACTTGGGCACTCCGTATTTCTTCTTCATCGCGAGCAGCTCTTCGCGATCGAGGGCCCGCCATTTCCCTGGCGCCAGATCCTCGCTCGAGATGTCCGCGAACGACGTGCGCGCGAGACGCATGACGGGAAAGCCGGTCTTTTCGCCCATGCGGCGAATCATCTGGTTGCGGCCTTCGGTGATCGTCAGCTCGAGCCACGTCTTGTCGTTCTCGTAGCGGATGAGCTTTACCTCCGCCGGCCGGGTCATACCGTCGTCGAGCTCCACGCCCGTGCGCCAGAGCTCGATATCGGCTTGCTTCATCTCGCCCGAGACCTTCAGCACGTAGGTCTTCGGCACCTTCTGGTTCGGATGGAGGAGCGCGTAGCCGAAGTCGCCGTCGTTCGTGGCGAAGAGCACGCCGCTGGTCGCGAAGTCGAGGCGGCCGACCGGAACGACGCGCACGCCGATGCGTTCGAGGTAGTCCTTCACCGTCGGACGTCCCTCCGGATCGCTCATCGTCGCCACGACGCCGCGCGGCTTGTGGAACACGACGTACACCTTCTTGTCGGCGACGATTCGGGTCCCGTCGACGTCGATGCGGTCCTGCCGAGGGTCGGCCTTCGCACCGAGCTCGCTGACGACCTTGCCATTTACGCGGACGCGCCCTTCTTCGATCATGGTCTCGGCCGCGCGCCGCGACGCAATGCCGCTTTGCGCCAAGATTTTTTGGAGACGCTCGAGCTTCATTTTCGCCTAGAATTCCTTCGCCATGCGGCGAGTCGACAAACCTTGGGGGTACGAAATCATCTGGGCCGAAGCCGACAAGTATGTCGGCAAAATCCTGCACATCAACGCAGGCCAAAGGCTGTCACGTCAGTACCACAACAAGAAGGAGGAGACCTTTCTCGTTCAAAAAGGCTCGATGGACCTCGAGGTCGGCGACGGCGCCGAGCAAAAAACCATCCGCATGAACGAGATGGACACCTTTCACTGCACGCCGAAAACGATCCATCGCATGGTCGCGGTCACCGACGTCGACGTGGTCGAAGTGTCGACGCCCGAGCTCGACGACGTGGTCCGCCTCGAGGACGTCTACGGGCGCGAAGGCACCTCAAAGGCGTAGCTGTCGAGAGGTGAGCGGACGACGCGGTCGAGCCCTGAGGCGCGCGAAGGCGGGCGTAAGGCGCTCTTCGCCCCCCCGATCGATGCACGCAGGATGCCTGCTCGTGCATCGCCGAAATCGGGCGTTTTTGGCTCGACGTAGATGAGCACCGGGCGGGCGCGGGCGGGCGCGCCCAGACGCCGGGCGAGCTTTACCTGCGCTTACTTTTTCTTCTTCGCCGCTGCTTTTTTGCCGCCGCCGGCCGCGCCGGCGTCGGGGACGAACGCGTCCTCACCCGGCGGGGCCGTCGCTTGTTGCGACGCGGCGAGCTGCTCGGCGGCCTTCTTCGCTTCCGCGTCTTCTTGGGCGCGGAGCTGCTGGTCGCGGTCCCAGCGGTCGACGTGACCGTCGAACGTCATGTCGACGCCCATGCGCTCGAGCTTGCCGTTGTTGTAGATTTCCCAGATGTCGGGCTGACCGTCGAAGTTGCGGTCACGCTTGATGCGCGTGAGCTTGCCGTCGGTGTAGTACTTCCATTGGTCGGGCTTGCCGTCGTGGTTGGTGTCGACGTCTTCTTCCGCCAAGCGACCGGCGACGAACGACATCCAAACGTCGACGCGTCCGTCGTAGTCGGTGTCTGCCTCTTCGTGCTGGGCCTCGCCCTTGTCGTTGAAGGTGCGGACGGTGTCTTTGATACCGTCGAGGTTGGTGTCCACCTCGCGGCAGATGAGGACGTTGCGGCGCGAATCACCTTCGCCGAAGGATTTGTAGACGCGACGCACGTTCGGCTTGAGCGCGCCCGGACCGGCCGTCTCGCTGACCTCGAGCTCCGGCTTGTTGCGCCAGTCGCACATCGAGCGGTCGTCTTTCGGCCAATTGGCCGGATCCTTCGAGCCGCCGGGTGACACCTTCGACGTGACCGGAGGCGGGGACGAGCCGCACGCAGCGAGCGCCGCCAACGCGAGCGAGCCGACCGCAATGAGACCGAACGTCTTGCGGAGCGAGCTCATTTCTTCGTCCCTTTGCTTCCGCCCGACTTCGGCGCGCTCGTCTTGCCGAGCCCGGCATCTGCATCGAGGATCGACGCGCCTGCGTCGGTCGTGAGCGAGTCGGTCGCGAGTGGGACCGCGCCGGCGTCGATTCCGCCCGGCGCGTAGGTCGGTCCTGCGTCGGCAGAAGATGCTGCGGCGGTCGATGGCGCGATGCCGAGCTTCACTTGATCTTCGGGGTCGGGCTTGCCGTCGTTGTTCCGGTCGAAGGCGATCGTCACTTGATCGCCGTTCCAGGTCCACCACTGGTCGACGCGTCCGTCGCCCGACGTGTCGCGCTCGCGGCGCGTGTGCTTGCCGTTCGCGTCGAACCAATCCCATGTGTCGATGCGATGCTGGCCGGAGGTGTCGAGCTCACGACGAACGAGCTTGCCGCCTTCGTAGTATTCGATCGCGTCGACCACGCCCGAGCCGTCGTAGTCGGCCTCGCGACGGCGCACGTGACCGCTCGCATCGAAGTACTCGTAGAGGTCGGGAATGCCGTCGTGGTTCAAGTCCGCGATGCGACAAACCTCGTGGCCGCTCTTGTCGTAGACGCGGCGGATGTCGGGCTTGCCGTCACCGTTGACGTCCATGACGTCGACCTTGTTGCCGCTCTCGTTGCAGGCCTCGTGCTCCACGTTCTCGCTGTGGACGCCGGCTGGCAGCTTGGCGTCGCCCACCGCGGAGTCACCGCTACAGGCGACGAGGGAGGCACCCGCGACGAGGGAGACCAGGGCCAACGAGAGAAGCGAAGCTTGGCGAAGAGAAGTCATTCTTGTGGGGGGAAAACCGGGGGCCACGATAGCCAAGGGGCGCCCCAAGAAGCAAGGGGGCCACGTAGGCGGGGGTTTTCCCCCCTTCCCCGACCGCAGCCAGAGAAAAACGCGCTCGTTTTTCGCTAACTTTGCCGATTTTTTGACATTTCTCCCCGAGCCGACCTTGAACCGTCACGTATGTTCACGTAGTGTATGTTCGTTGGCTCGCCGCGATACCCGACCCTAACGTCGGTCACCGAACGCGCGAATCGACGCGCCCCTGCTGCCCTTTGTTTCGTTCTTTGAGCTAGAGAAGACCCGCGAAATGTCTAGGAAGAAGATCTCGACGACCATCTACGTGACGCCGGAGCAGAGCGACAAGCTGCGCCTGCTTCACGACCGCACGAAGGTGCCGGTCGCGGTCTACATCCGCGAGGGGATCGATCTCGTCCTCAACCATTACGCCCACCTCCTCCCCGGTCAGCTTCAGCTCGACGCGCCCGCACGACGAGCGCCGCGCGACAACGGCTCGACGCGCTCGCTCGACCACGCAGCGCGCGCATCGACAGAGAAGGCCGACAAGGAGAAAGACAAGAGCGAGAAGCTCGTCTCGGATTCACCGGTGGTGGCCGACCAATAGGCGCCAATTGATTCGAGCATGGTGCGCTCGAGGCGTGTGAGGGCGCCGCGCAGCTGTTCGTAGGTGCGGCCGTCGGCGCGCCGTCCCATGCTGCGCAGGAACGAGTGCAGCGTGAAGGAGATCGCCCCGTCGGCGGGGTCGCCGGCGTTTCTCGACAAGATGGACATCGAGCGTGAGCGCGGCATCACGATCAAGGCGCAGAACGTCCGGCTGAAGTTCAAGGCCAAGGACGGTGAGGTCTACCAGCTCAATCTCATCGACACGCCAGGCCACGTCGACTTCAACTACGAGGTCAGCCGCTCGCTCAGCGCGTGCGAGGGGGCGATCCTCGTCGTCGACAGCACGCAGGGGGTCGAAGCGCAGACGCTCGCGAACGTCTACCTCGCGATCGATCAAGGGCTCGAGGTCATCCCGGTCTTGAACAAGATCGATCTGCCCTCTTCGGACGTCGACGGGACCAAAGAGCAGATCGAGACGGTCATCGGCCTCGACTGCTCCGACGCGGTCTCGTGCAGCGGCAAGACGGGCGTTGGCGTGCCGGAAATCCTCGAGCAGATCGTGCAGAAGGTGCCGCCGCCGAAGGGCAAAGAAGATGCGCTGCTGCGCGCGCTCATCTTCGACTCTTGGTACGACAGCTACCGGGGGGCGATGGTCATGGTGCGCGTCGTCGACGGCACCTTGAAGCGCGGCGACAAGATCCGCTTCATGGCGTCCAAGACCGACTACGAGATCACCGAGCTCGGCAGCTTCCAGCCCTTCCCGGTCGCGCTCGATGAGATCGGCCCGGGCGAGGTCGGCTTCTTGGCCGGCAACATCCGCAGCGTCCACGAGACGAAGGTCGGCGACACCGTCACGCACGCAGCGTCGAACCCGGCCAAAGGCCCGCATCATCGCGGCCCCGCGACCCAAGCGCTCCCCGGCTTCAAAGACGTCAAGCCGATGGTGTTCGCCGGGATCTTCCCGACCGACAGCGCCGACTACCCCGCCCTCCGTGACGCGCTCGAAAAGCTCCACATGAACGACGCGGCCTTCACGTTCGAGCCCGACTCGTCCGAGGCGCTCGGCTTCGGCTTCCGCTGCGGCTTTCTCGGCCTGCTCCACATGGAAATCATCCAAGAGCGGCTCGAGCGCGAGCACGACTTGGACCTCATCACCACCGCGCCGTCGGTCGTCTACCACGTGACCAAAACGGACGGCACGAAGCTCATCGTCGACAACCCGGCGAAGCTGCCGCTGCCGATGAACATCGACGTGATCGAAGAGCCGTTCGTGAAGATGTCGATCCACGTGCCCACCGAGTACGTCGGGGCGGTCCTCGCGCTCTGCCAAGACAAGCGCGGCACCCAGGTCGCGATCAACTACGCGTCGAGCGACCGCGTCATCATCATCTACGAAATGCCGTTCGGCGACGTCCTCTTCGATTTCCACGACAAGCTGAAGAGCGTCTCGCGCGGCTACGCGTCGATGGACTACGAGGTCATCGCCTACCGCGAAGGCGATCTCGTGAAGGTCGACGTCTTGGTCAACGGCGACGTCTTGGACGCGCTGTCGATCATCGTGCACCGCGATCGCGCGCAGAACCGCGGCCGCTCGCTCGCCGAGAAGCTGAAAGAGTTCGTGCCGCAGCAACAGTACGAGGTCGCGATCCAAGCGGCGATCGGCGGCAAGATCATCGCGCGCGAGACCGTCCGCGCCCTCCGCAAGGACGTCACGGCCAAGTGCTACGGCGGCGACATCAGCCGCAAGCGCAAGCTCCTCGAGAAGCAAAAAGAGGGCAAAAAGCGGATGAAGCAGGTCGGCCACGTCGAGATCCCGCAGAAGGCCTTCCTCGCGATCTTGAAGGTCGACTGACCGGCGTGAGCGCGCGACGGGCGACCATCGTCGGCCGTTCATCGACCCGTTCATCGACTCGTTCGTCAACCCATTCGTCAACCCGGGGGCGCGCTCTCACCGGTGCCGCGGCGATGCCGTAAAACGGCGCAGTTTCGGCCGATTCTGCCGCGCATTTCGCCTGCCGAACGAGGCGTGGCAAGTGATAGGCTCGCGGTCTCGCGTGGGCTCTCTTCTCCTTAGATGATCCGCAAACCGACCAAAAAACGCCCGGCGCCGCGCCGGGTCCTCTTGAGGGTCGATCCGACGCGCCTGTCGCTCGCGGCGCTCGAGCGCATCAAGACGGTGCTCTCGCGAACGGGGCACATCGAGCGCTTCGGCGAGCCGGTTCCTCCGCACGAGCTCCGTGCGCGCGAAACCGTGCTGCTCTTGCCGCCGTCCTACCTCGCGGCGATGAAGGTGTGCGGCTCGTTCGGCGACAGCGAGGTCTTCCTCAACGCGAGCGAGATGCGCAAAGGGCACGAAGAGCTCGTGCCGCTCGTCGCGGAGAAGAACCGCTACTATCCGTTCGCGAGCTCGGGGGAGAAGATCTACGCGTTCGACCGCCTCATTCGCGACGCCGCTGGCGAGCTCGGTGTGGTCATCTGGGCCGAGCAACAGATCAACTTCGTCGCCGCGCACTTCGCCGAATGGCTCGATCTCCTCGCCGACGCACGCGAAGAGGACATCGACCGCGCCGCCGTCATCCCCTCCGGCTTGCGACGCGTGCTCATCCAGCTCGGCTTCACGTTCGACGATCCCATCGTCGGTCGCCTCGAGACCGGTGACGCCTCGGCGATCGAGACCTTGCTCGGCCCCGAGCGCGCGCGTGAGGTCAAAGGCGGCGTCGGTCGTCTCTTTGACTCGAGCGGCAAGGCCTCGCTCGTCTTGAACCTGGACGAGTTCTCGCTCGCGCTCTCGCTCCGCACCGGCATCTTTATGTTCGAGGCGGAGGAGGTGTTCCGCTGGCTTCGCCTCTTTCGCGACGAAAACTTCTTCGGCGACACCGTCCGCCAAGCGGCCCACGCCGACAACGTGCGCGATCTCCGCGCCGCTCCCCGCGAGCCGCCGCTCATCCGCCGCGGCGTCATCGAGGTGGCCACCGTTCCCGCCAAAAAATACACCTTTCGCGCGGCAAGCGGCCGGTCCGGCGACGATTTTTTCCTCCTTGGACGCACGCGTGCGATCGGCGCTGCTCACGACGCTGCGATGCCCACGCCGAGCGTCATCCTCCACGTGCTGAAGGGCGTTGTCCGCGAAGCCCACTCGGTCGCCGACGGCCTGCTCGACCTCCACGCCGGCGAAGACGGCACGATGTGGGCGCTCACGGCGCAGGGCCAAGCGCTCCGCATCGGCGCCAACGGCACGATGTCGTTCCAGCTCGAGCGCCCCAAGAACGCGCGCCCTTGGTGGTACGGCATTGGCGGCTCGGCCGACAAAGTCTACGTCTGGGGCGCCGGCGCGCTGCTCGAGTTCGACGGCCGGCGCTTCATCCCGTTCGTGCCCGACGCCTCGCTCGACAACGGCGAGTCGATCGTCGCTCTCGTCGCCGACCAAAAAGAGATCACGATGCTCGTCTGCGGCGACCACATGGGCGCCGTCGCTCGCTACAACGGGCGCAAGTGGGCCTCGATCACCGAAGGCCAAGTCATCGACACCATCTTGGCAGACCTCGACGTCTGGCAGCGTGTGCCGATCGTCCTCGCCCGCGACGGCCGCGTCTGGCGCATCGACGAGATGGGCATCCCGCGCCCCGTCATCTGGGACCGACGCCAAGAGGCGTTCTTGAACCTCGACGGCTCGCACGACCGCCATACTCCTCGCGCGACGCTCGCCATCCGCGGCGTCGACGGCGGTGCTGTCGTCGCCAGCGAAGGCGGCGTCATCGTCGTCGGCTCCGGCGAGCCGGTCTTCCATTCGGCGGGCGAGACCCGCGAAGAGACACGCATCTCGCGCGTCGGCACGAACCCGGCGACGGCGGCAATCGTCGCCATGTGCGGCTCCCACGTCTGGACGTTCCAGCGGGGCGAGCTCGCCGTTTTGGATTTGAAAGATTGGTGATGGCGAAGACTCCGAAGCAGACGGTCCACGAAGAAGGCGTTTCTTTCGAAGGCTCGTTCCCTTTCTCCGGCGGAACGATCGAAAAGTACCGGCTCGACAACGGGCTCGAGCTCTTCGTGATGGCCGACAAGAGCGCGCCGACGGCGAGCTATTTCACCTGGTACAAGGTCGGCTCTCGTCACGAAAAGCCTGGAAAAACCGGCCTCGCGCATCTCTTCGAGCACTTGATGTTCAACGAGACCGAGGACCTCAAGGCCGGCGAGTTCGATCGCAAGTTCGAAGAGAGCGGCGCGGAGACCAACGCCGCCACGTGGCTCGACTGGACCTACTATTACGAGTCGCTCCCGAAGGATCGGCTTCCGCTCGCGATTCAGCTCGAGAGCGCCCGGATGGCGCGTCTCGTTCTTCGTGAGCCCCAGGTGGCGAGCGAGCGCGAGGTCGTCGCCAACGAGCGCCGCTTTGTCGTCGACGACACCATCGACGGCACCGCGTCCGAGCTCCTCTGGAAGACCGCGTTCCAAAAGCACCCCTACCACTGGCCGACCATCGGTTGGATGGAGGACATCCTCGCCTTCACGCCCGAGGACTGCAGCACCTTCTACAAAACGTTCTACGCGCCCAACAACGCGACCATCGTCGTCGTCGGAGACCTCAAGCCGAAGGACGTCGTCCGGAAGATCACGGCGGCGTACGGCAAGCTCCCCGCCGCCTCGATCCCGCCCGAAGACTACGAGCCCGAGCCGCCCCAGCTCGAAGAGCGGCGCACGACGATCGTCAAGCCGACGCCGACCGAGAAGATCGTGATGGGTTATCGCGGTCCCGCGCTCGGCGACACCGACCACGCTCCGCTCGTCCTGCTCTTCGAGGTCCTCTTCGGCGGTCGCGCATCACGCATGCATCGCAAGCTCGCGATCGAGCTCGAGATTGCGACCGAGCTCCGGGGCTGGGTCTCGACCTTCCGCGACCCTGGTCTCATCGAGGTCTACGCCACCGTCCGCGAAGGCAAGACCTCCGACGAGGTACTCCAGGTGATGGATGCCGAATTCGAGCGCGTCAAAAAAGACGTCGTCACCGACGACGAGATCGGACGCGCGAAGTCACGCATCGAGCTCTCGCTCCTCCGTTCGATGGAGACCGCGGCCGGCAAGGCCGAGCAGATCGGCTTCTACGCGACAGTTCTCGGCGACCCGACCGGCTCGTTCTCGCGCCTCGAGGCGTATCGGCGAGCGAAGCCGAGCGACCTTCGCATCGCAGCGCGCCGGTATCTCTCGAGCCTGTCGCGCACGATCGTCCTCGTCAAGCCAGAGGCTAGGACCGATGCGACTACCCAGGACGGAGTCGTCTCGTGACCGCGCCGACTCTGACGGAAAAATTCGACGTTGGCGGCGCCTCCGTCTTTCTCGAGGAGAACCACGCGCTCCCGCTGGTGGCGATCTCGGTCCTCACCCGCAGCGGCGCGGCACACGATCCGCCTGGGAAAACAGGCGTCGCGCGCGTGACGAGCCGCATGCTCCTGCGCGGCTGTGAAGGAGCGACCGCGCAACAAATCGAAGAGCTGCTCGACGGCTACGGCGCCGAGGCGGGTGAAGAGACGACCGCGGCGGCGAGCGGCATGTCGATGCAGGGCATCACGCGCAACATCGACAAGCTCGTCGACCTCGGCTCGCGCATCGTCGGTGCCCCCACGTTCGCCACGACCGATTTCGCCCGCATCATTCGCGAGATGGATGCCGACCAGCTCGAGATGCGCGACGAAGACCGCACCCTCGCCGAGCGCGCCATTCGCCGCGCGATCTTCGGTGAGCACGTCTACGGCCGGCTCACCACCCGTGAGTCGCTCGCGGCGATGACCGTCGACGACGTCCGCGGCTTCCACGCGAAGCACTATGCGCGCAAGAACATCGTCGTTTCGATCGCTGGTGACGTCACCCGCGACGGCGCGCGTACCGTCGCCGAAAGGCTCCTCTCCCGGCTTCCGCCCGGCGAGCGGATGGTCGATCCGACGACCGAGCCCACCGAGAAGACCGGCCGCAGGCTCGTCTTCGTCGACAAACCCGAGCGCACGCAGACGCAGATCTACATCGGCGGCCTCGGCACCTCGCCTCACGACGACGACCACATCCCGCTCATCGTCGGCGACGCCGTGCTCGGCGGCAGCTTCACCTCCCGCTTGATGCGCGAGGTGCGGTCCAAGCGCGGCTGGTCGTACGGAGCGTCGTCGCACCTCGATGTCGCCCGCAAGCGTCACCGCTTCGCCGCCCACACCTTCCCGGCCGCGACCGACGCAGCGGCGTGCCTCGCGCTCGAGCTCGACCTCATCGACAAGTACGTGAGCCATGGGATCACGCCGCGCGAGCTCGCCTTCATCAAGAAGTTCCTCGTCCGGGGCTACGCATTCGAAATCGACACCGCCCCGAAGCGCGTCCAGCAGGCGGTCGACATCGACCTCTACGACTGGCCGGCCGACTACCACACGGGCTACGTCGAGAAGGTGAAGAGCGTCGGGCTTGACGCCGTGAACGGCGCGATCAAACGACGGATCAAGCCAGAAAATCTGGCGATCGTGATGGTCGGAACCGCCGCTCAGATCCTCGAGCCTGTCCAGAAGGCGATCCCGAACCTTGCGTCGACCGAAGTGATCCCGTTCGACAAAATCTAGCCGCGTGATCGAGGGAGCACGTCAGCTCCCTCGAGCGCGACGCGCTTATTTCCGCTTGGCGAGGACCTCGGCGAACGACGTATCGTAGCGGCCCGTCGAGAATTCCTCGCTCGCCAAGGCGGCGCGAAGGAACTCGCGGTTGGTCACGCATGGCGCGATCGTCGTCGTCCGGAGCGCGTCGTCGAGCTCCTTGATCGCCTCTTGCCGCGTCTCGCCCCAAGTGACGATCTTCGCGATCATCGGATCGTAGAACGGCGTGACGACGCTGCCGACCGCGACACCCGATTCGGTCCGGAGCCGATCGGTGAAGACCTCGCCGTTGCCGGCCCACACGAGCTCGTCGATCTTGCCGGGCTTCGGAATGAACCCTTTGCTCGGATCCTCGGCGTAGACGCGCGCCTCGATCGCGTGCCCCTTCGGCGTGATCTCTGCCAAGTTCGGTAGCTTCTCTCCGGCAGCGACGCGGAGCTGCCACTCGACGAGGTCGAGCCCGGTGACCATTTCGGTGACGGCGTGCTCTACCTGAATGCGCGCATTGACCTCCAAGAAGAAGAGGTTGCCGTCGGCGTCCGCGATGAACTCGCACGTGCCGGCGCCGACGTACCCAACGCTCTTGACGACGCGGAGCGCAGCTTCGAAGAGCTCGCGGCGCCGCTTCTCGCCCGCTTCTCCTTGAAAAAAATGCGCGGGCGACGGCGTCTCTTCGACGATCTTCTGATGGCGACGTTGAAGGCTGCACTCGCGCTCCCCGAGCGCGTACGCGTTGCCGTGCATGTCGCACATCACCTGGACCTCGATGTGGCGAGGCTCGCTCACGTAGCGCTCAAGGTAGACACGGGCGTCGGCGAACGACGCCTTACCGCGGTCGGAGCAGCTCTGGAGCGCCCGCTCCATCTGCCCCTCTTCGCGCACGACGTGCATGCCGATGCCGCCGCCGCCGCCGACCGCCTTGACGACGACCGGATAGCCGACGCGGGCGGCGACCTTCTTCGCCGCCTCGAGCCCTTCGGGCGTACCGACCGCGATCGGCTCATTCGTACCGGGCACGGGGCTCGTCCCCGCCGCGAGCGCGACGCTCCGGGCCTTCATCTTGTCGCCGAACGCGTCGAGCGTGATCGCTTCAGGCCCGACGAACACCACGCCGCGCTCTCGAACCGCGCGCGCGAAGGCCGAGCGCTCGCTCAAAAAGCCATAGCCCGGATGGACCGCCTTGGCGCCCGTCTCCTCCACCGCCTTCAAGATCGCACCGACGTTGAGGTACGAGTCCTTCGCCGGGGCGGGGCCAATGAGCACCGCCTCGTCGGCGTCCTTCACGTGCGGCGCGTCTTTGTCGGCCTCCGAATACACGGCAACCGTCTTGATGCCGAGACGCTTGCACGTCCGCATCACCCGCCGAGCAATTTCCCCACGATTCGCGATCAGAACCTTCTCGAAGAGAGCCATCGACCGCGCACTTTAGGGGCAATGCGCAGCGCGGACAAAATGCAAAACGCCGCGTCCCTAAGATGGCGGCGCTTTGCGGGTGGGACTGCGCAGCTCAGTCACGGGTACGAGCAGAACTTGTCGCACTGAAGGTTGCTTGCGCAGTTATTGCTCTGGCACTGGTGAGCATTTCCCGGTGCGCAGACTTCGCCGTCGGCCACGCTCTTCGCGCAGAGACCGGTAGAGTTCTTCGGAACGCCGCCGTCGTCGGTGGGAAGGTTCTTGGTCGGGTTGCAGAAGAGACCGTAGTTGCAGTCGTCGGAGGTCGCACACCCCGCGTTCTCTGCCATGCGCGGACCGGGCGTGGGCTTTACACACTGACCGACGAGGCAGGTGTCGTCGTTGTTGCATTGGGCCGTCGTCGTGCAATCGCCGTCTTCCGGCGTCGTCGCCTTGCACTGGCCGGCGTTGCAGAAGAGGCCGCTCGCGCATTGCTGTCGCGGCGGCGGAAGGAGAAGATCGACGGCGGGAACGCCGGGAGTTGCACCGACGCCGCAGTTGCCGTCGACCGGCGGCGCCGCCTGGCATTTGCCTTCGGTCGTCGCGGTGTAGCCGATGCAAACGCTGCCGGATGCGCAGTCGAAGTTGCCGGCGCATGGGTCGTTCGGTTGACCCTTACCGGCAAAGACCGTCGCGCAGGAGGGGCTGATCTGATCAAACGAACGGAAGGCATCGATCGCGCCACACGCCGAGCCGCCGTCGCCGGCGAACATGGCCTTGTACGCGTTCACGCATGCATCGAAGTCTTGCTGGTTGACCGTGAGTCGCCGCTCGCTGATCGAGTGCTCGAGCGTCGTCTCGCAATTGGTGACGTAGGTGTCGATATTCTTGAACAGGTCGAGCGCAATCTGGCTCTTCTCCACAGTGGAGCAGCAGCCGGCGATGGCCGTCTTGATCGCACCGAGCGTGGCGTCGCAGAGCTGGGCGCCTTGGCCGGTGGCCGGGTCCGGAGCGTCGACGCCGGTGTCGTAGATGATTTTCGCGTCGGCGCCGGCTTCGTAGTCGATGACGCCATCGTCGTCGCCGTCGTTATTGCCGCCTCCGCAAGCCCAGAGGACGCCGAACGCAGCAAGTGCAGTGACCGTGACAAGAGAAGCTCGTTTGTTCATTGGGATGACCCTCACCTCCCCCCAGACTAGCTAAACCGCGAGCGGATCGCGAGCCTTCGCGAGATCCTCGTGACGGGTCGCGAAAATCAGCCCGAGGTGATCGGGGCGGTCGCCGGTGCTGCGACCTTCGCGCGGCGTGCGGCGCGGCGATCGAGCCAGGTGTGTGCGAAGACCAAGACCGAAGGCAGACGCAGCCGGGACAGCAGCGCGAGCGACAACGCGCCACCGATGACGACTGTCGCGAGCGGCTTCTGGGTCTGCGCGCCGATGCCATTCGAGAGCGCGGCGGGCATGAGGCCGAGCGTGGAGACGAGGCAGGTCATGAGCTCGGGGCGGAAGCGCTTGTCACCCGCCTCGCGCGCGGCGTCGACGATCGACAGCATGTCGATCTTCATCGACCGCTGGAAATACGTGACGATGAGGATCGCGTCTTGGATCGCGATTCCGAAAATGAAGATGAAGCCCATTGCCGCGGACACCGAGAAGTTGAGCCCGGTGATGAGCAGCGCGATGACCCCGCCGGCGCAGGCCACCGGGATCGAGATGAGCACGACCGCCGTATCGACCGCGTTCTTAACCGCCGCGAAGACCAGCAGCCCGATCAAGAGGAGCGTGAGCGGAATGACGAACGCGAGGCGGCCGACGGCATTTTTGAGCTCGTTGAACTCCCCTCCCCATTCGAGGTGCGAGTCGTACGGGAGATGGACCGAGTCGGCGATCTTCGTCTTCGCGTCGGCAATGGTCGACGTGAGGTCTCGGCCGCGGACCGAGAACTTCACCGGAACGTAGCGCCGCCCGTCCTCGCGGAAGATGACCGACGGGCCGTCCTCGAGGGCGACGCTGGCGATCTGGCCGAGCGGAACGACCGCGCCGCTCGGCGTCGGAACGGTGAGCTCACGGATGTCCTCGAGCGACTTTCGATACGGCTCGAGCCAGCGCACGGTCAGGTCGAAGTGCTTCTCGCCTTCGAACACCTGCGTCACGGCCTTGCCGCCGATCGCTGCTTCGACGACCGATTCGACGTCACCCGTGTTGAGGCCGTAACGGGCGCAAGCGACGCGGTCGGGGGTGATCTTCACGCTCGGCTGCCCGAGCGAGTGGAACATGCCGAGATCCTTGACGCCCTCGACCTTGCTCATCGCACCGACGATGTCTTCCGCGTTCTTCTCGTTGGTCTTGAGATCGGTGCCGATGATCTTGACCGAGTTCTCGCCCTTGACCCCCGAGATCGCCTCCTCGACGTTGTCGCTGATCAGCTGAGAGAAGTTGAAGACGACGCCTGGAAACGCCTGGGCGAGGTTGGCCGACAGCTCGTCGGTGAGCTTCTCCTTCGTCATGCCACGCGGCCAGGTGTCGAATGGCGCGAGCGGGGCGAAGAGCTCGATGTTCTGAAAGCCGGAGACGTCGGTGCCGTCGTCGGGGCGACCGTTCTGCGACACGACGGTCTCGACCTCGGGGTGCGTGGGGTGGTCGCACGGGTCGTTCGGATCGTCGGGGCAGCCGCGGATGATGTCGCGCATGCGGCCGACGATCTTCCCGGACTCCTCGAGTGAAATGGAGGTCGGGAGCGTGGCACGCACCCAGATGTTCCCCTCCTCGAGCTTCGGCATGAACTCGCCGCCCAAGAACGGAAAGAGCCCGAAGCACGCGACGGCGAGGACCACCGTGAGCACGACGGCGATCTTCGGCTGCTTGAGCGTGACCTCGCAGAGCGGGCGGTACACCTTCTGGAGCGCGCGCATCAGGAAGCTGTCTTGTTCTTCCTCGCCAGGCTTCATGAGGCGCGAGGCGAGCACCGGCGAGAGCGTGAGCGCCAAGAGGATCGCGCCGCCGATCGCGAACGCATCCATGTGGGCCATCGGGCTGAAGATGACGCCGGAGACGCCGGTCATCGTGAAGAGCGGCAAGAGCGCGACCGCGATGATCCCCGTCGAGAAGGCCATCGGTGCGGCGACCTCGCTCGCGGAGGCGGTGATGCGCTCCATCATCGAGCCTTGGCCGTGCGGCCCGACGTGTCGAAAAATGTTCTCCATCATGATGACGGAGGAGTCGACGACGATGCCGAAATCGACGGCGCCAAGCGAGATCAGATTGGCGCTCGTGCCGGTCGTCACCATCCCGCCGAAGGCGATGAGGAGCGCGATCGGGATGTTGATCGCGGCGATGAGCGCGGCGCGGGCGTCGCCCAGGAACAAGATGAGCACTCCGCTCACGAGGATCATGCCGACGAGCAAATTGTGGAGGACGGTGTGCGTCGTCAGATCGACGAGATTTCCGCGGTCGTAGTACGGGGCGATGTCCATGCCCGGCGGCAGGAGGTGATTCTCGCGAATGAACTTCACGCGCTCGTGAATACCGTCGAGCGTGGGCTTGGTCGCGCCGCCGTAGCGCATCAAGATGACCCCCTCGACGATGTCGGGGTCCTTGTCGTGACCGACCGAGCCGAGCCGCGGGGCCGACCCTATCGAGGTGACGGCGACATCACGCACGCGCGTGGGCACGCCGCCGTGCTCGGCGATGACCACATTATCGATGTCGTGCGTCGTCTTGAAGAGACCGACGCCGCGGACGCTGTAGCTCTGCTCGCCGATGTTCATGCGCTGGCCGCCGACGTTGCGGTTCGCGTTCTGAATGCCGCCGATGACGTCCTGGAGCGTCACGTGCTGGCCCTGCAGCCGGAAGGGGTCGACGCCGACGTGGTACTGCTTCGTCTCTCCGCCGAAGGATACGACGTCGATGACGCCGGGCACCTGCTTGAACTGGCGCTCGAGGATCCAGTCCTGCGCGGTCTTCAAATCCTGCAGCGTGTAGCCCTTGCCGACGACGCTGTAGCGGAACACCTCGCCGATCGCGTTCCACGGCGAAATCTCGGGGTGGATGCCCTCGGGTAGGTCGGTGAACTGAAGGCGGTTGATGACCTCTTGCCGCGCCTCGTCGTAGTTTGTACCCCACTTGAAGTAGCACTTCACGTCGGACAGACCGAAGAGCGACTGCGAGCGGACGTGATCGAGCCCGGGCATGCCCGAGAGGCCGACCTCGATCGGCACGGTGACCGTGCGCTCGACCTCTTCAGCGGAGAGGCCGCCGGGCTGCGTGATGACCTCGACGAGCGGCGGGACAGGGTTTGGATACGCCTCGATATCGAGGTTCTTGTAGGCGAAGAGGCCGCCACCGATGATGACGACGACCGCGATGAACACGATGAACTGCGTCCGGAGCGCTAGGGCAACGAGCTTTTCGATCATCGGCTCACCGCCTTCACATCATGCCGGCGATGAGGATCGCGCCGGCGACGACGATCTTGTCGCCCTGCTTGAGGCCGTGTTGGACCGGAAGCCAGTGGCTCCCCTCTTGCTCATCGACCTGCACGGGCAAGCGCTCGAAGCGATGCTTGCCCTCAGGGGTCTTGCCGTCGAGCTCGACGAAGACGACGGTCTGATCGCCGAGGCGGAGCACCGCCGGACGCGGGATCGCGAGCGCCTTGCGCTGGTCGACCGAGATCGCGACGGTCGCGTACATCTCTGGCTTCAAGAGATTGTCCTTGTTCGCGAACGTGCAGCGGACCTTCGCGGTGCGCGTCTGCGGGTCGAGCGTGCCGGACACGTAGTCGATTTTGCCCTCGAAGGTTTTGTCGGTGTACGCCTGCACGTGGACGGTCGCTTTCTGACCGACGTGGACGCGCGCGACGTCCATCTCGAAGACGTCGGCGACGATCCACACCTCGTCGACCTCTCCGACGGTGAAGAGCTCGACCGCGGCGCCCCCTGCATATTGGCCTTGGACCTCGACGCCAGGAGAGACGTTGCGTGCGATGACGGTGCCGTCGATCGGCGCGCGGAGTGCGTAGCCTTGGCTCACGACGCCGCCCGCGCCACCTCCGCCGGCCGCGAAGAGCGATGACTTCGCTCGTGCACGGTCGTATTCAGCCTTGGCCTTTTGGTAGCTGTCCTCCGACTGCTCGAAGTCCTTCTGCGAGGCGGCGTGCTGCTGGTAGAGATCCTTCTGGCGCTCGAAGTCGTGCTGCGCGGCCGTCAAATCGGCCTGCGCCTTGCCGACGTCGGACGACGCGAGGCTGATGTCGGGCGAGTCGAGGACGGCGAGCTCCTGCCCCTTCTTTACCGTGTCGCCGAGGTTGGCCGAGATCTTCACGACCTTGCCGGTGACCGGCGAGTAGATGTGAGACACGCGCGAGTCGTCGAACGTGACCTTACCGCTCGCGAGGACGGTGTCGTCGACGTCCTGCTCTTCGACGGTGGCGACCTGAATCTTTTGCTCGGCGAGCTGCTTGTCATCGAGCCACGCCTCGCCGGGCGGTGCGTGGGCTTCGGTCTTCGCCGAAGACTTCTTGCAGCCGGAGCACGACGCCGCCGACAGGACGAGCGACGCGAGCACGACGATGTGGAAGAGACCGAGGCGGCGCATCATGGACGTAGATCCGTTCCGACCGCTTCTTCGAGCTGATAGATGGCGGTCCAATAGGCAGCGAGATCTTGGATGTATTCGAAGTTCGTCGCGATGAAGGTGCGCTCGGCATCGATGAAATCGATGAGGCTCGTCGACCCGGCGTTGTACTGGAGCTCGGTGATGTCTCGCGCCTTCTTCGAGCGCTCGAGGAGCGAGGTCTCCATGCGCTCGACGAGCCGGCGCGTGCTTGAGAACGCCGCGAACGCGGTCGCGACGTCGCTCTCGGTCTGGGCCTCGATCTTCTTGCGGCCCACCGACTGCGCATAGAGATCGGCCTCGGCGTGCGCGACCTCACCCTGGTTTCGATAGAAGACTGGGATCGGCGCGGTGACGCCGAACGTGACGGTCGGCGGCTGGACCGCGGCCGGCCCCGTCCCGATCTGGTTGTATTGTGCAGATAACGTGATGTCGGGCACGCGGTCGCGTTTGGCGAGGTCGATCGAGGCCTGGGCGCGCTCCTCCTGCTTCATTTGCGCCTGCACGTCGGGCCTGGTCGCGAGCGCCGTCCTCTCGAGCTCGGCGAGGGAGGCGTTCGCGAGGCGTGGCGGCAGCGCGTACTTGAAGAGGTTCGGATCGACGCCGTACGGAGGCGCAGCGCCGCGATCACCCAGCAGATATGCGAGCGCGACGCGCGCCGACTGCAGATCCTGGAGCGCGTTGTCGACCGCCTGATCGGCCTCGAGCTTGGTGGTCTCGAAGCGGGCGAGCTCGCCCTCGTTGATGACCTTCGGATAGCGAATGGTCTGGAGGGCGAGCGTCTTGGTCGTCGCCGTTTGGACCTCCTTCGAAAACTGGAGCGAGGCCTGCGCGGCGGCGAGCGCGATGTAGGACTGCTTCACGACGAAGTCGAGCGTGCGATAGGCGTCGGCCTTCGTCATCTTCGTCGCCGCGAGCGCCGCGCGCGCGACGTCCTTGCGGAGGCCACGCTTGCCGATGAGCGTGTCGAAGAGCGCGGCCTGGTCCGAGATGCCGATCGTGTACGAATTGGGTGAAGCGCCGCCGGTCGCCGAGTCGTTCCACTTCGGATCGACGACCCGGCCGTACTGGAGCGTGAGCGCCGGGTTCGGGACGTACCCGGCCGACTGCACGTCAGCTTCTGCCCCTTTCACCTCCGCGTCGGCCAAGAGGAGGTCGAACCCACGCGCGTGGAACGATTGGAGCGCGTCGGTGAGCGACAACGTCTGCGGAGCGGCCTCGACGACGGGAGGGAGCTCGACGAGCGGAGCCGCTGAAGCAGCCGGAGCGACCGGAGCCGCCGAAGCCAAGCCTGGCGGTGTGCTCTTCGGCGACTTGCCCGGTGCCGCAGCCGGCTGCGCGAACGCACGTGAGGAGAGCACCACGCAGCAACCTCCTACGAGGAACGCACCCAAGCGACGAGACATGTGTAGCCCGGCGCTCTAGCAATGCTCGCACCAGCCGATCACCCCAGATAAAAGCCACTTTTCGCGGCTTTCCGAGACACCCCGCGACGAAATGACCGCGGCTTCCGGAAGCAAGCGGGTCATTAGGTCCCTCCACCGCCTCTAGTCTAGCCTCGCTGCGGCCCCCCCCTCCCTCTAGCTTCGCTTCGCTCGGCTCGTCTCCCCCAACTCGCGTGCTCGCCCCCTCCCGCGGCTCCGCGCACTTCAGGGGGAGACCGTTGGAGCCACACGCACCCTAAAACCGCCCACGAAGACCATCGCAAGCGACCTTCGAGCGTTCGATGGACGAGCGAAGCGAGAACAGGCCTATCGCAAGCGAGGAGCGAAGCGACCGAGCGCTCTCCGCCAGCGATCTTGAACGCGCTTTGCACCGCAAAGCGCTTCGCCGTAAGGCGAGCCTGGGGGAGGCTCACGGCCGCAACGCGGGCGCGAGGGGGCGTCAGCCCCACCAGAGTCAGGGCGTCCACGGAATCACGCCGGCCCTCGAAAGGGCGGCCACCACGCCGCCGACATCTTCAACGCGGAGGACGCGTCGTACCGGTCGAAACGGCGCCCGGAACCCACGTGAGGTGGTCCAGAAGAACCGACGAGTCGTAGTTGGAGTCGCCCGTGTTCCAGATCATGAATTCGATGGTGACGGTCTCGCCGCCCTTGACTGGGGCCTGCGAGGTGAGCCAGCCGGTGGCACCGCCCGAGCTCGTGGTGCCGACGCCGCCGTTGCAGCTGCCGTAGTTGCCAGTGAAGTCGTAAAAACCGGTGCCCTGGAGCTCGTCGGTTCCGCCCGCGCACACCGATTTCGCCGGTTGCTTTTTACCACTGCAGCCGAGGGTGGCGCCGGCGGTGCAGCGGTCGAAAAAGCCATTGTTGACGCTGACCGGGTTGTTCTTCGAGTCGAACGACATGTTGTCTGGCGCGCCGCCGTTGAACGCCGACGAGCTGAGGTAGGCGATGAAGCTGTCGTTGTACGACGAGCAAACGAACTCCGGCCATTCGCCCGAATAGAAGTCGAAGTCGAACTGGATGCCCTGCGCGTTGGCGGGGGCTTGGAGCACGATCTTCACGTCGATGACGTCGTTGGTGGGGCTACCGAGCAAGGTGCTTGGGCCCGGGCAACCCGCGGCCGCCTTCGGGAAGCCGGCGGGCACCTTCGAGCCGTTGCCGATGGCCGCGGAGTTCGCCTTGAACTGGCCGTTCTTGCCGCCGCTGCTTCCGAGCGTGTTGTTCGACTGGTCGTACTCCTGCGCGTAGCCGGTGCTGATGACGCCGAGGCTCGTGCCTTCGCGCGGCTTGACGTTGGTGCCGAAGCCATTGCGGATCGAGTGCTGACCGGCGCCGGGCGCCTTCGTCGCCCCGTAGCCGTTCGTGTAGTCGGCGCTGACGAGACCCCAGTGGCCGGAGTCCGCCATCTGGCAGATGCCGAGCGCGCGGACGAAGTCGTTCGCGGTGCCGGTCGGCGCGATGCTGTCGTCGCACGTGGGGACGTTGTCGACCTGGCCGTCGCCGTCGTTGTCGCAGCCGTCACCCGGTATCTCGTAATTGAGCGGGCTCGGCGAGCAGACGCCAGAACCGGCGCCGCCGTCGGTCGAAGTGCCGAAGCCGCCAGGCGAGGTGCCGTCTCCGGTGCCGTCGCCATTGCCGTTACCGTTGCCGTTACCGAAGCCGCTTCCCTTGGTTCCACTGCAAGCGACGAGGGCCAATGCAATGAAAGCGACTCCGGAGCGCGCGAATTCCATGAGGCCCACTTTTGCGAATTTGGGAATGCGCGCAAGGACTATTACGTTGGAAAACGCCTTTTTTCCCCGGGTATTTCGCAACAGTGCAAACGTCCACTCAGGCTGGAGAGAAACAGCCGGGCGATGGCCGCTACGACGCGATTCCATCGGTGTCAGCCGGCGAATTCGTCAGCATGCGTGACCGTTCAGAATCTGAACCGCGCTCGTCCGAGCAGGCGGCTCACTGCAAGAAGTCGCGATCGCGGAGCTTCTTCGGCAGGTACTCCTCGCTGATGAACGAGATGCTCTTCGTCAGGAACGAATCAAGCTCCATTTTGAAGCCGTTGGAGACGATGCCCGAGATCTCCTTCTGCCACTTCTTGTCCTTGAACCACGGGTACGCCTTCATCTGCTCGGCGCGCGCGATGTCCTCTTTCGACAGCTTGATCTCGACGGCGCTCGACAGATTGAACTTCGTGTAATCGAACGCGCTCATTCCAATGAAGCGAACGGTCGGCACGGCGAGACGCATCGATTCGTAAGCGAGGCTGATCGAGCCCTGCTTGAGGACCGAATAGATGTAGAGACCCCACGGATCGTTGTCGACGAGCACGTAGACGGGAATCTTGAGCTCGGTCGACATGCGCTGGAGCAGCCGGCGCGCGCCTCGCGTCGCTTGGCCGCTGCTGGTCATGAGGATGCACTTGTGCTTCCGCCAAAACTTGTCCTCGTTGAACCGGCTGAACATGGCCTCCTTTTCGACGAAAAGGATGAATTCGGCCTTGTTCTTCATGAACTGGATCACGTTCGGCTCGCAGATGCTCGGAATTCCCCAGCCGCCCGATCCCAGCCGCGAGAGATCGATCTGGTCACCGGAATCTTGGATGATGAGCTCGCCGACCATCGAGCCTTTGCGAGCCGCGAAAAGATGAAGCTCCTCGCGGAGCGCGTCAGCCGCGACTTCGAGGTCTTCGATGATCGGGTCGCTCTCGTTCTGGTTCTCGAACGTGTTCTCGTTCGTGCCCTTAACGGTGTGCTTGGACATGTAATACATCTGACGAATGCTGATCGTCTTGTCGGCGGCGATGAGCTCGCGACACTTGTCGGCCACCAAGAACGTCTGCATGAATTTACGCGCCATCGAGATGTTGAAGAACTCTCGCGACTGCGTCCTGTCTCCGAGCTCGATGATGCGTTTCTTCTCGTTGAACGTGACGTTCGAGAGCGCGCGCACGCGGATGTCGATCGCCGGATTCTCCTCTTTGGTCACCGCTCGGAGCGTGCCGTCGGCGAGCTTTTGAATCTGCGAGAGCGTGCGCTTGTCGCGCTCGGTCGCTGGCTTCTTGGGCTCAGCGGAGGCGGCGGGAACAGGAGCAGCTGTCTTTTTCGAGGTCTTCTTGGCGGCCATGGTCGTCTCCGAGAGCGAGCATGCGTGCTCGCGTCCAGGCTAGGTTTCTAAAGCGAGAGCTGCTCGGGCTTCTTTTTGCCCTTTTTCACGGGCGCTTTTGCTTCGACCGGCGCAGCATTTCCTTTGCGTTTCGCCTTTTTGGCCGGTGATTTTTGGTCGACCGCTGCGGCGGCTGCGGGCGCGCCATCTTCCCCGTCGGGAGGAGGAGGCGGCTGCGATTGGTTCTGCGCTTCGGCAATGTTCACGAAGTTCGGAAGCGCCTTCTTGAAGATGGCCGCGATGCCATCCTTCTCCTTGCCCAGAATGTTGCCGAGCGCGGCGGCGACCTCCGGAATGTAGCGCTGGAAGATCGAGAAGCGCTTGAACTCGCTGTCGGCCTTTGCGCGGGCGCGCAAATGCGAGCCGAGCTTGCGACCGCACTCCTGGATCGCGAGGCGCATCTCTTTGAGGAGATCGTCGTAGTGCGCGACCGCCTCTTTGGCCTCGCTCGTGAACGGGACCCAGACGCTGGCGAGGTGGACGACGATCGCGAGCGGGCCGATCGGGAGCGAGCCCTTCGGCTGCGAGAGCTCGTACGACTTCCAGTTCGTGTCGTAGACGCTCTCGCTGATCGCGCACGCCTTGGGCTGGTACTGGAGCGGGACGCGGTTCGCGAAGCGCATGATTTCCGCGGTCTCGTCGCTCGGGATGTCTCCGCCGTAGGCGAGGCCCACCTCGACGACGAACGGATTGCCGCGATAGACCGCCGGCGGGCGCGTCGTCGACGCGTAGAACTCGGCGTTGAAGCGGCGCTTGAGGCCGGCGACGAGGAGCTCCTCGCCAATCGGCACGACCGCCGAGGCGGAGGGGTTTCGGATCTTCACCAGGCCGAGCGCCTTGTGCAGTTGGTCGATGGCGTCGCCGTGGACCTTGTCGGCCTTCGTCTTCGACGGCACCTTGGCGACCTTGCAGATTTGCTCGGCGACCGACGGCGAGATTTGGGAAAAATCGTCGCAGAGGACCTGCTTCACCGTCTTGCCGGGCGAGTCCTGCAACATGTGGAGCAACATGCCGAGCTCGATCCCGTGCGGGTGCGGCTTGATCTCTTGAGCTTCGCGCGGCAAGTCGTTCGAGACCCGCGGATAGATGATCTTCTCCGCCTTCGGCGGTAGGTAGATGAGCCCGAGGTGCGGGTTGGCGACGATCGTCTGCTCGAGATACGCGTCGACGCCGGTGCGGCCACCGCGATAGGTGGCGGCGAGCTCGAGCTCGACGCGTGTACCATGCACCTTTTCTTCTTGGGCGCCTTCGATGTTCGTCGTCATCCACTCGACCGTCTCTTCGCTGACGACGTCGGGCTGGTTGCGCTTGGTGTCGAGGCGCAGATCGATCTTGTAGGCGGGCCGCCCTTTGCCGGTCTTCGAGAGGATGGTGATGGGCTTACCGGTCGTCAGCTGCGCGTAGAGACCGGCGGCGCTGATGCCGATGCCCTGCTGACCGCGCGACTGCTTGAGTCGATGAAACTTCGACCCGTAGAGGAGCTTGGCGAAGATCTTCGGGATCTGCGGCTTGACGATGCCGGGCCCGTTGTCCTCGACCGCGACGCGGTACCGGCCGGGCTGTGAACCTTGTCCCGGTTGGACCTCCACGATCTCGACGGTGATGTCGGGGAGGATACCGGCCTCTTCACAAGCGTCGAGCGAGTTGTCGACCGCCTCTTTGATCGTAGTGAGGAGCGCCTTTGCCGGGTTGTCGAACCCGAGCAAATGCCGGTTTTTCGTGAAGAATTCGCTGACCGAGATCTCGCGCTGGCGCGTGGCCATCGTCTCTGCGGACGCACGCCTGGCAGGACCGGGCGCGGGGGCGATCAGCTCGGTGTCGGCTTGGGGCTTCGGTTTCGCCATGGAAATTCCGGGTATCCCTTTGCATGAACGGATGTCAAGGAGCGAGTAACGAGAACGTCATGCCAGCCCCTCGATGAGCGGCTTAAAGAGCAGGAACGGCGGGCACAATTCGATGCACCGCAAGCGCAGGTAGCCAACCTCGGACCGGACTTGATAACAAGGAAGGGAGTGCCGGGAGTCATCTATCAATTCGAGGACGTCGGTGACGACCTGCCCCGCCCGCCGATGGCGGCGATGCGAGCCTTCTTGGCCGCGGGCATCGTCCTCTCGCCCCGGGGTTGGAGCGCACTTTCGCCCGAGCTGCGCAGGGGGTTCGTGCAGGCGGGGTCGGCGCCGTTCGTCGACGTGGTTGCGGTGCAGGCCGGCGTGCGTGGAACGCCCGTGAGCGAGGTGCGGCTCGTGCCGCGCATCGTCGATCCCGACCCGAATCGCGTGCCGGACTCGCTCGCATCGGCGCTCGGCCCGCAGGCGCGGGTGACGCCGCAGCGGTGGTCGCAGCTCCGTCCCATCGACCGCTACGTGCTCACGACCCTCGCGCTCAACACGCGCCTGCTCTTCCGCGCGCTCCGCGAAATCATGCCGGAGGACACGGCGACCGAGCAGCCGTGGAAGGCCGCTGTCGCGCACGTCGAGGTCGCGATGAGAGGCGACTCACTCGATCGCCTCCGCTCGTCTAGGCATCTCGACGGACGCGCCTTCATGCTCGCCCGCGTGGCCGGCGTCCGGGCCGCACGACGCGCGCAAGAGACGTTCGATCTGCGCTCGGAGAAGACGGTCGGGTCGATCGAGCTCGATTGGGCACCCGCCGACCAGCCCGGCCGCGTGATCTGGCAAGCGCACGTGACGCTCGCCGACATGACCGTCGAGCACGATGCAAGCGTCGTGATCGAGAAGGCCTCCATCGTCGAAGAGCCGTGGCGCGTCGGCGGCGACCAACGCGAGCAACCGACGACGTTGTTCTCGGCGAAAGAGCTCCGCCAGTCGCTCGCCGCCCACGGTTCGAAGCCTCGTATGGACGATCCGGGGAGCACCGCCGCGCGGATGCAGAACCCGGTGAGCGTTCCCCCGGCTCAGACCTCGCGCTCCTCCCCTCCGACTGCCGCCGATTCGTCGGCCGCGCTCCCGGTCGTGCATACCCCGCCGACGAACCCCGCGCCCGAGCGCGACCAGTCGCTCACGCAGTCGAACGTCATCGTGTACGCGCTCTTCGGGATGCTCGCGATCATGCTGCTCGCGCTCGTCGGCATCATCCTCGCGCTCGCCAGCATGCGGCACTGACCTGCATGCGGATCAAAGCTCCGGTCGCGATTTTGGCCCTGCTCACGGCGCTGAATCTCCTGAACTACATGGACCGGCTCGTCGTCTCGGCGGTCCTCACGCAGATCCAAGACGCGCTCAACATGCACAGCGACCGCGACGCTGGCCTCCTCGCGACCGTCTTCCTCGTCGGCTACTTCGCGACGAGCCCCTTCTTCGGCACGCTGGGCGACCGCGGCAAGCGCACGCGCCTCATCGCCCTCGGCATCTTGATCTGGAGCGTGGCGACGATCGCGAGCGGCCTTGCCCATGACAAGCTCCAGCTCTTCGTCGCCCGCGCGTTCGTCGGCGTCGGCGAGGCCAGCTACGCCACGATCGCCCCCACGATCATCGACGACCTCGCCCCGCCCGAAAAGAAGGGGAAATGGCTCGCGGTCTTCTACGCCGCCATGCCTGTCGGCAGCGCGCTCGGCTACGTCATCGGGGGTAGTGTGGGTAGTCATCACGGATGGAACGCCGCGTTCTTCGTCGCCGGCGCGCCCGGCTTGGTGCTTGCGCTCGTGATGCTCCTCGTCGACGAGCCCGCCCGCAAGACGACCGCCGTCCGCGAGAGCGCGCTCGCAGCCACGCGCTCGCTCCTCCCCTTCAAGCTCTATTGGCGCTCGGTCTTCGGCTACGCCGCGTTCACGTTCGCGATGGGCGGCTTCGCGTACTGGGCTCCCAAGTACTTGATCAAGACCTATGGGCTCACGCTCGATATCGCCAACGGCCGCTTCGGCACCATCACCGTCATCACGGGATTCGTCGGCGCATTCGTCGGCGGCTGGCTCGGCGACCGGGCCGCGAAAAAGGACAACGGCGGGAAATCGGCGGATCTGAACGCCGCGCTGGGGTACTTGCGCGTCTGCGCCTGGACCACGCTCATCGGTGCCCCGCTCGCGCTCCTCGCGATCGTCGCGAGCACGCCGAACGGCTTCTTCGCGTGGACGTTCCCGACCGAGATTTTCCTCTTCATGTCGTCGTCGCCGATCAACGCGGTCATCTTGCGCTCGGTCCCCGAAGAGAGGCGCGCGAGCGCGATGGCGGTGTCGATCTTCACGATCCACATCCTGGGTGACATGTGGTCGCCGCCGCTGATCGGCGCCGTCAGCGACGCGACCTCGATGCCGAAGGCGATGCTCATCATACCGTTCGCGTTCCTTGTCGCCGGGCTCTTGTGGGTCGTGCGCAAACCGCCCGCGCGTGCGATGACTACGGCGTGAAGCGCCTCGCTTTCGCCATCGTCCCCATCCTGACGGCCGCCAGCGGCTGCGCACACTCCGAGCCGCCGAAGCCTCCGACCGCCGCGGCATCGACTCCACCCGCCCCGGCAGCCATGCCGACCGCGGCGACGAACGACGCTCCCGACGCGCTTCCGGTCTTCATCGAAGACGACTACGCGGGCGCGCTCGCGAAGGCGAAGGCGGCCCGCGTCCCGCTCTTCGTCGACGCGTGGGCGAGCTGGTGTCACTCGTGCGTGAGCTTGAAAAGCTTCGTCTTCACCGACCCGCGCCTGGCGGTCGAGGCGAAGCACTTCGTCTGGTTGGCGGTCGACACCGAGAACCCGAGAAATGCCGATTTTGTCGGCAAATTTCCGAGTTCGGTGCTCCCGACCCTCCGCGTGCTCGATCCGGAGACGGAGAAGCCCCTGCTCGTCTGGGAGGGCACGCTGACCGCGCCCGAGCTCGTGGCGACGCTCGATGAGGCGCGCGGCGCGGCGAAGAAGAACGCCGCAAGCGAAGGGCGCGACCTCGACGCGAACGTGATGCGGCTCTTGCTCGCGAAGGACGACGAAGGGTGCGCGAAGGCGGCGAAGGACGCGCTCGGCAAGCTGCAAGGCACCCAACGTGTCGACGTGGCGGTGACCGGCGCCTCGTGCGCGATGGAGCTGCCGAAGGACAAAATCCAAGAGTATTTGCCTCCGCTCGTGAAAGAGCTCGCGGCGATCGTCGCTGACAAGTCACTCGCGATTCTGCCTGACGACCGCTCCGGCGCGTACGAGGCGCTCGTCGACGCCGGTCGGGTTTCCGGCGAGAAGATCGCGGTCAGAGAGAACGCGATCCAGTGGGCCGCGTTCCTCGAAGGGGAAGCGGCGAAGGCAAAGACGCCGAGCGAGCGCGCGGTCTACGACTCGCATCGCGTCCTCGCCTACCTCGCGATGGGAAGGCCGGACAAGGCGATCCCGATGCTCGAGGCGACGGCCAAGGATTTCCCCGACGACTTCAACCCGCATTCCCGCCTCGCTCGCGCCTATTTGGAGCTGAAGAAGTACGACCTGGCGATCGCCGAGTCGGACAAGGCGCTCGCGCTCGCCCACGGACCGCGCCACGTGAAGATCGCGCTCGGTAAGGCCGACGCTCAGGCGGCGAAAAAGGGGGCGAGAAGAAGACGCTCGAAGACGCGCTCGCGTTCATCGCCACCCTTCCGCCGGCGGAAGCGAGCCCGAAGCTGAAAGCCGCGATCGAGGGCCGAATCGCAAAAAAGTGACCCGCCCCTCCGAGGAGGAGGAGGCGGCGCCTAGCACGGCACCTCTGTAATTTCTTCGCGAATTTACAGGCCTTCGCACGCTGACCGTCGTTGACCCAGGCGGTTCCCTGCTGCTACGAGCGGATGCGCATTTCTTCCCTGCTCGCTTGTTCCTGCCCGTGCCTTCGACCCTACCTCACAGAGCCTCCGCCTTTTCCGCCGGCGCGCGGAAAAGCCGGGCATCGTGTGAGCGCCGTTGGACCTTCGCCGTCACGGCGTGCCTCGTGGCCTTCGCTGCGCTTCTCTTCGGCGCGCGCTCGGCCAACGCGCAGGTGCCCGCTCACCAGCCGGCGGCGCCCCGCGCTCATTCGGACGCCGACGCAGGAGCAGATGGCGGCGCGAACGGCGGCGGAAAGAAGCACAATGCGGCCGACGGCGGCGCGCCTGCGAGCCCGAACGGGAGCGGCGCCGGCCCTCAATCGCCGCCGACGCTCGACGTCGATGCCGGCGTTCCTAGCTCCGGCTCGCCCGACGCCGGCGTCGCCGCGAGCCTCCCGTTCGATACCGCTCCGCAGGTCCGAATCCCCGAGACCGAGGCCGAGAAGGCGGAAGGCTCGCGCATCGTCAGCATCGAGGTGAGCGGCAACCGACGCGTCGCGCAGGACGACGTCGCCGGCTACCTCAAAGAAAAGACGGGTGAGATTTTCCATGTCCAGTTGCTGACGGACGACGTCCGCGCGCTCTGGGACGCCGGCTTCTTCGACGACATCGAGGTCGACCTCAATCGCGTCGACGCCGGCGTGCGCCTCCGCTTCCTCGTCCGTGAGCGCCCGAACATCAAGGCGGTCGAGTTCGAGGGCAACGACGAGATCGAGAGCGAGAAGCTCCAGGAGGCGATCGAGGTCAAGCCGAACACGATCCTGAGCGTCCCCGCCGTCCGCCGCAGCGTCGACAAGATCAAGGATGCCTACTCCGAAAAGGGTTATTTCCTCGCTGACGTCGAGCAGACGATCGAGCCCCAGCGCGACAACGAGGTGATCGTCAAGTTCAAGATCGCCGAGCACCAGCCGGTCACTGTCCGCCGCATCACGTTCATCGGCAACGAGCACGTCCCCGACGAAGAATTGCGCGCGGGAATGCAGACCGGGCAGTCGAGCTTCTTTTCCTTCGGTAGTGGTGGCCCTTACCGCCAAGACATCTTCGAGCGCGACGTCCTGCTCCTCAGCGCGCTCTATTACGACAAGGGTTACCTCTCGGTCCAAATCGGCACGCCGCGCGTCATGCTCACGCCCGACCGCGAAGGGATCGAGATCACGCTCACGATCCACGAGGGTCCGCGCTTCAAGATCCGCCAGCTCCGCGTCTACGAGAAGGACAACGACGGCAACGAGATCGAGCCGATCGGCGGACGCCGTGCGCTCCGTCAGATGATCCAGTCGAAGACCGGCGACTACTTCAACCGCGCCGAGGTCGTCAAGGACCTGCAGGCCGTCCGCACGCTCTACCGCGACCACGGCTACTACAGCGTCGAGGCCGACCCCGAGACCGAGATCGACGCGGTCCATCAAGAGGTCGACATCGTCATCCCGATCCACCGCGGGCCGCTCACGTACGTCGAGCGGATCGAGGTGAAGGGCAATACGAAGACGCGCGACAAGGTCATCCGCCGCGAGATGGAGATCGAAGAGGCGCAGCTCTACTCCGAGAGCAAGATCGAGGCGTCGAAGGCCCGCATCACCGCGCTCGGCTACTTCGACCGCGTCGACGTCACGACCGAGCAAGGCTCCGCTCCGGACAAGGTCATCCTCTACTTCGAGGTGAGCGAGAAGCCGACCGGCACCTTCCAGGTCGGCGCCGGCTTCAGCTCGGTCGAGAACTTCATCGCCACCGCTCAAGTGCAGCAGGCGAACCTCTTCGGCCAAGGCACCTCGCTCGCGTTGCAGGCGCAAGTGTCGTCGCTCCGGCAGATCGTCAGCCTCCGCTACTTCGAGCCCTATTTCCTCGATTCCGACTGGTCGATGAGCGCCGAGCTCTTCGACCAGCTCTACATCTTCCCCGACTTCGCGCGTCGCTCGTACGGCGGCTCACTCACCTACGGTTATGCGCTCGTACAGCCCTGGCTCCGCCTGAGCGTGACGGCGACGGCCGAGCATGACAGCGTCGACACGTCGGCGGTGAACACGTTCTTCGGCTATTCGTCGAGCCTCACGAACCTGTTCCCGAGGCTACCGCTCGCGAACCTCTTCAACGACGGCCGAACGTTCTCGCTGAGACCCGCGCTCGTCTACGACACGCGTAACAACCGTCTCTTCCCGACCTCCGGCGTCTACCTCCAGCTCTCCACCGAATGGGCAAACCAGCTCCTCGGCAGCGAGATCGAGTTCTTGCGTCACCGCTTCACCGGCCGCTTCTACTACCCGCTCGGCGGGCAGACAGCGGGTCAGCCCGGCAGCGGCTTCGTCATCAAGCTCAATACGGAGCTCGGCTACATCACGAGCCCGAGCAACCAGGGCGTGCCGATCTTCCAACGCTTCTTCTTGGGCGGCATTTTGGACGTGCGCGGCTTCTATCTGCGCAGCATCGGCCCGCGCTTGCCGCTCAATCAGTCGCTCGACGCCAACAGCGCGCCGATCTCGAACGGCGCCAACATCGGCGGTAACCTCGAGGCCTATTCGAACCTCGAGCTCGAGTTCCCGATCATCGACAAGGTCGGCATCCGCGGCGTCGTCTTCTACGACATGGGCAACGCGTGGAACACCGAGGACCAGTTCTGCGCGACGACGCCGGCGCCGCAGTTCTCGAAGGTCGTGAGCCCCTGCTTCTCGGCGAAGAGCCTGCTCTACGTGCGAACCAGCACCGGCTTCGGTATCCGCTGGTTTTCGCCGCTCGGTCCGCTGCGCTTCGAGTGGGGCATCCCGCTCAACCGCCAGCACGGCGAGAATCACATCGTCTTCCAGTTCACGATTGGTAACTTCTTCTGATGGGTCCGTCTCTCGGACTGGCCCTGGTTCCTTGACACTGTCTTGCACGCCGTATAACGAATCGTCTCCCCCCAAGAGGACCCATTCCATGACGCGCACTTCGCTTCTCGCTGTCTCTGCCCTTCTCGCCACTGGCGCCGTCGCTGCGCCCCGCATCGCGCTCGCGGACACGAAGATCGCGTTCGTCGACCTCCAGCGCGCCCTCGAGGAGACGGAGGACGGCAAGAAGGCCAAGGTCAAGCTCAAGACCGAGTTCGATCGCAAGCAGAAGGAGCTCGACGACAAGCAGGAAGAGCTCAAGAAGATGAAGGAGTCGCTCGACAAGAAGGCGGCCCTCATGAAGCCGGAGGCTCTGCAGAAGGAGTCGAAGGACTTCCAGGATCGCTTCGTCGAGCTCCAGCAGACGTACCAGCGTCTGCAGCAGGACCTCGCGAAGAAGGAGCAGGACGCGACGCGCGGGATCTTCACGCGCCTCCAGGCTGTCGTCGGTACGATCGCGGAGCGTGAGCACCTCTCGGTCGTCCTCGAGAAGAACGCGGCGGTCGTCTTCGGCCAGCCGTCGCTCGAGATCACGAACGAGGTCATCCGCATGTACAACTCCGGCGCGGGCGGCGACGCCAAGAAGAAGTAAGCATGACCACCGAGGTCGGAACAGAGGTCGTCGCACCGCTCGACGTTCGCGCGATCGAGCGGCTGCTTCCGCACCGGTATCCGTTCCTGCTCGTCGATCGAGTCATCGAGCTCGACGACGAGCACATCGTGGCCATCAAGAACGTCACGATCAACGAGCCGTTCTTCCAGGGGCACTTTCCCGGACAGCCGATCATGCCGGGCGTGCTCCTCATCGAGGCGATGGCGCAGGCCGGCGGTATCCTCGCGCTGCGTCACGTGCTGCGCAGCAAGAGCGATGCAGCCGGGAGTGCGATGTACTTCATGGGCATCGAC
>CAJDWT010000053.1_pt1 | contig 31576 bp, 29 predicted proteins | sample 7391671 | NCBI WGS metagenome assembly CAJDWT01 (sample SAMEA7055729, study PRJEB34461) | soil metagenome | biome: terrestrial ecosystem; feature: Peninsula; material: soil | place: Antarctica | collected 2016
CGCGCAAATACCCGCGGAGATCGACGCGAAGAGGTTCGCCTTCGAGCTGCCGACGAGACGCACGGTCGACGTCGAACAGTTTTGCTCGTGGTCGGCGTGGAGGATCAAGAGGATGTTCATGACCCGCTCGACCTCGGGGTCGACCTCGTACGGCTCGGCGGGAACGCTGAACATCATGTTGAGGAAGTTCCCGCAGTACTTGAGCGAGTTCTTCGGATAGACGAACGGCTGACCGATCGACTTTTTGTATGCGAACGCGGCGATCGTTCGGACCTTCGCGAGGAGGCGAGCGATCGTGATGTCGGTGACGTGGGTGTTGTCGACGTCGATCGCGTCCGGGTAGTAGCTCGAGAGCGAGCAGACCATCGCCGAGAGGACGGCCATCGGATGCGCGGTCGACGGGAAGCCGTCGAAGAAGCGCTTCATGTCCTCGTGGATGAGCGAGTGACGGGTGAGGAGCCTCGAGAAGTCCTCGAGCTCCTCCGCCTTTGGGAGGTGACCGTAGATGAGGAGGTAGCTCGTCTCGACGAACGACGATTTCTCGGCGAGCTGCTCGATCGGAATGCCGCGGTAGCGCAGGATTCCTTTTTCGCCGTCCAGGAACGTGATGGCGCTCTTGGTCGACGCCGTGTTCATGAACGCCGGGTCGATCGTCACCATCCCCGTTTTGGCCCGAAGGCCTGCGATGTCGATCGCCGGCTCGTTCTCGCTGCCGACAATGACAGGGAGCTCTAACGTGGTTGTTTCGTTGATTTTCAGCTCGGCCTTGTTGCTCACGGATGACCTCCGGGGGGATGCGTCAGGAAGAGCCGGACTATAGGGAAGAGCGTCGAAAGATGGAACGTTCCCTTGCCGCGCGGGGTCGTCGTTGCCGTCATTCCGCGGCGTCACGCTCGGCGCTTTTACAATAAAAGAAGCAGCTTTCTTCGCGCATACCCTGGTGCTCCATCCCGAGCGCGGACACCGAAAAAAGTTTGTCGTCGCAGCCGGCGGCAGCTGAAACGGGCTTCGGTGGAGGAAGCGCGCATCGTCCGCGCTCGTGCGAGTCAGCTCTTCCAGAAGCGGCGTTCGTCTTGCTGCGCGAGCCCGAGCCGGCGCTGCTCTTGGAGCATCGCGCCGTAGGCCTTCGGCATGCGCGCGTCCTGCGCGAGGGCGAAGAAGACCATGAGCGCGGCCTCGGCGTCGTCGCTCGCGCGGTGCGCGTTCTCGAGCTTCACCCCGAGCCTTTGGGCGACCTCACCGAGCGCCTTCGATTTTTCTTCGCGTTGGATCTCGCGCGCCCAGACGAGCGGGTCGACCCATTCGACGTCACGACGGAGCGCGGGCGCGAGCGTCGCGCGGGGCTCGCAGCGGCCGAACTCACCGACGATGAACGCGCGGTCGAACGCGGCGTTGTAGGCGGCGGGGATGCACCCTTCGAGCGCGGCGGCGATCTCGTGGGCGATCACCTCGAAGCGCGGCGAGTCTTTCACGTCGTCGTCGGAGATGCCGTGGATGGCCCGGACCTCTTCTGGGATCGGGCATCCAGGGTGAATGAGCCAGTTGTAGCGGGCGATGACCTGACCGCCGCGTCCGACCGCGATGCCGATTTCGACGACCCGGTCCTTCGACGCGTCGCGGCCGGTGGTCTCGACGTCGATGAGCGCGATCGGGATTTCGTCCCACGTGCGGTCGGCTTGGAACTCTTCGACGAGGCCGCGGACGAAGGCGCGGAGGAGGTGCGCGATGCCGGCGTAATGCCTCCCGGTCGGGAAGCAGCCGCAGCCGTCGCTGGTGCCGCGCATCAGTGCGATTTACCGGGCGACGCGCCCGCGGCCGTCTTCCCGCCGTCTTTGCCGGCGTCGGTCACACCGGCGTCGTTGGCGCCTTTTTGAGCTTGGGAAGCGTTCACCGGCGCGCCGCCGGTAGGAGTGATCGCGAGCTCGGTCTCGATCCACTCTTCGAGCTCCATGTGCGGGTCGAACTCACGACCGTTGATGTAGATCGTCGGCGTGCCCTTCACGCCGAGCGTGTCCGCGAGCTTGCGATCTTGGGCGATGCGGTCGGTCGCGAGCTTGCTCTGCGAGTCGGCGTGGAACTTCGCGAGGTCGAGGCCGAGGTCCTTCGCGTAGTTGTCGAGGTCGCCCTGCTCGAGATGCTCTTGGTTCGAGAAGAGCTTGTGATGCATCTCCCAGAATTTGCCGGCCTGCCAGGCGCCGATGCCCGCGCGCGCCGCGATTTCGCCGTGCGGATGGCCGCCGAGCGGGAGAAACTTGTAGACGAAGCGGACGTCGTTTTTGTGTGCGTCCTCCATCTTGTCCAAGATGGGCGCCATGATTCCGCAGTACGGGCACTCGAAGTCGGCGAACTCGACGATCGTGATGGGCGCCGACTCGGGGCCGCGCGAAGGCGAGCCGTCGATCGGAATGCTCTTGATTTTGTCGGCGTCGAAACGGTTGTGGTAGGCCTTTTCGACCTGCTCGCGCGGGAGGCCGTCACGCACGGTCTTCAGCACGAATTTGGCGGCTGGAAGGCACTTGTTGCAGCTCCGCTTTTCCTTCACGCACTGGGCGAGCGGCACCGGCGCGTCCGAGCACGGCGAGAGGAATTCGGACACGTAGCCCGACCATTCCGACTTCTCGCGTGGCGTGAGCGAGCTCGTGTCGACCCCGTCGAGGGTGACGACAGGGGGCGGCTTGTCGTCTTTTCCGACGTCACCGCTCGAGGATTGGCCGTGGCACGTGGAGCCCGAGGCCGCGAGGAGAAGGGCAAAAATCGTTGCTTTCGAGTGGGCTACCAGCATGGAGCGGCGGCAGCATACTCGCGCTCGGCGCGCATCGAAAGGGGGAGAAAAGGCCCGGGCCCTCTGCTAAAGATTCCTTCGCCGTGCGGACCATCGTCTATCACTTCGACGATCCGCGTGCCTTCCGCAGCTTCGTCCTCGGCAGCGAGCGTGAGCTGGCGCTCCCTCCGGCGGAGACGATCACGGACGGCGAGTGGATTCTCGCTATTTTCGAGGTCGGAAAGCGAAAGCGGGCGACCGCTGCGGCGGCCCGCGGGAAAGATCGCGGCGAAGAGGACCTCGTCCTCGTGTTCGAAGGTCGGGACTGGGCGCGTATCGTGGCGTTCTCGGAGGCCGCACAAGGGGCGCTCACCGTGGAGGGCGCCGCCCCAGCACGCGCGCCGACCGCCATCCCGACCGAGGTGCCGACGAAGAAATCGCTCACGCGCCCGCTGCTTGCTCCGAAAGACAGGCCGTCAGATCCGTCGGACACGCAAGTCAGCCGCGTCGACCACGCGTTCGCTCCGCCGCGCACGCCCGTTCCGTTGCGTGGCATCGTCAGCGGAAATAAATCGTCGCGCGTGCTCCTCGTTGAGGACGATCCGGCGATGAGTCGCATGGTCGCGGCGATGCTCGAGTCCGACGGGCTCAGCGTCGAATGCGTGGGCTCCGCCGAAGAAGGGCTCGAAAAGGCCCTGGCGGAGCGCTTCGACCTAGCCGTCCTCGACTGGAATTTACCTGGCATGAACGGCGTCGATCTCTGCAAGAAGCTCCGACGTGAAAAGACGCTCTCGCTCATGCCCATCCTCTTCTTGACCGGGCATGCATCCTCACGTGACGTCGTCGAAGCGTTCTCGTCGGGCGCCGACGACTTCGTTTCGAAGCCGTTCCGCGTGCCCGAATTGAACGCGCGCATCATGGGCCTCTTGCGAAGGGCTCGCGTCTCCGCCCCACAAATCGAGGACGACGACCTGTGAGCGCCAACCCTGAATTTCCGATCGACGTGGATGTGGACGTCGACGACGACGAGGACGACGCCCAGCCGATCATGCGCGGCGTCCGTCGCATGATCGCGGTCGGTGGCGGTCGTGGCGGCGTCGGCAAAAGCCTCATCGCCACGAACCTCGCCACCTACTTCGCGCAGCTCGGCAAAGAGGTCGTCCTCGTCGACGCGGATGCAACCGGTGGCAACCTCCACGCGCTCTTTAATCTCGGCGCGGCGAGGACCGATCCGTCGCTCGATCCGAATGCGCCGAAGAGCTTCGAGGAAGCGCTGGTCGCGACGAACGTGCCGGGCCTCCGCCTCTTGCGCGTCGCCCACGACGCGATCGATCTCCCATTTTTGCATCGCGCGGGGCGGAAATCACGCTGGATCGGCCGTCTGCGCACCTTGCCGGCCGACTTTCTCGTCATCGACGCCGGCCCCGGCCATGGTCACTTCGCGCTCGACGTCATGCTCGCGGCCGACGTGGCGATCGCGGTGACGACGCCGGAGCCTCCGGCGATCGAAGCGACGTACCGCTTCCTGCGCGCGGCCTTCCGTCGTCGTCTCCGTCGCGCGCTCGCGCATGACCGTTTCCGCCTCCCGATCCTCGCCCGCGCGCTCAACGAGATCGGGTATTTGCCGGCGCCGCTCGTGCTCGTGCGCGCTCTCGCGAAGATCGATCGAAGCTTGGCCGATCTTGCCTGGTCGGAGGCCAACCGCATGCACGTGCAGCTCGTCGTCAACCAGACGCGTCTCCGGAGCGATCTCGAGCTCGCCGGTTGGATGAGCGGGCTTGCCTCGCGTCACTACGGCGTTCCGCTCGAAGAGCTCGGAACCATCGAGTACGACGACGCGGCGTGGCTATCGGTCCGCCGTCATCGCCCGCTCCTCATCGACAGCCCGGCGTCGAAGGCGGGTCGCAACCTCGAGCGGATCGCCCGCCGCCTCGTCGCGCTCGCGCAGGTGAAGGACGGAAAGGTCACGCCGCCGTTCCCGACCGGCACGCCAACGCTCTACGCGACGCTCGGGATCAGCCGCTCGTCCAACGACGAAGAGGTGCGCCGCGCGTACAAGCGCCAGAAAGAGATCTACGCGCTCGGCGGCATCGCTACGTCGTCGCTGCTCGATGAAAACGAGCTTAAGGCCGAGCTTGCCCGTTTGGAGGAGGGTTACGACACGCTGCTCGACCCCGTCCGTCGCCGCGCCTATGATCTCTCGACCTTCCCCGACGAGCAGGTGCCAGAGTCTTTGTCGGCCCGGGCCTCGCGCCCCGCCCTCGCGGCGGAAGAGCTCATGCTCCGCAGCGAATTGCTCCGCGAGCTCGGTCCCGATACCGAGTTCACTGGCCCGCTCCTCCGCAAGGTGCGCGAGTCGATGGGCGTCGAGGTGACCGAGATCGCGCAGCGGACGAAGATCGCCAAAGCGCATCTCGTGGCGATCGAAGAGGAGAACTTCGGCGCGCTCCCGGCCACCGTCTACGTGCGCGGCTTCGTCAGCGAGCTCGCCAAGTTCCTGAAGCTCGACCCGATGCAGGTGCAGCGCACCTTCTTGCGTCGCCTACGCGCGAGCACCGGGTCGGAGTGACGGCTCCGCGCGAGAAGCCGAGCCCGCTCTTCGCTGCGCTCCTCTTCTTTGGCGCCTTCTTGCCGCGTCTCTACGTCGCCATCGCGTGGGCGGGCGAGCCCGTCTGGGACGGGCACTATTACGATTTCGGCGCACGTCGTATCGCCGAAGGCTTCGGCTACTCCGACTCGTCGCTCGTCGGCGGCGTTGTCGCCTGGCATCCTTGGTGCCACTACCCGGTCGGTTACAGCGCGTTTTTGGCCTTGTTTTACTGGGTATTCGGCGAGAGCACGCGCGTTGCGGCGATCGTGAACGCGGCTGTCGGCGCGCTCCTCGCCGTCGTCACGTGGCTCCTCGCCCGTCACGCGACGAACGAAAGGCGCTCGCGCATCGCCGCGCTTCTCATCGCCTTCGATCCCGAGCTCGTGCTCTACGCCGCCCTCCTCATGACCGAGCCGCTCGCAGCGCTCTTCACCTTCACCGCGTTCTGGCTCGCGGTTCGTGACCGCTCGTCGTGGCGAGGTCTCGCGCTCGGCGCGCTCGTGCTCGGAGTCGGCGTCCTCGTGCGTCCGCAAGCATTGCTCTGCGCGCCGTTCCTCGCGCTCGCGTCCACGCCGAAGCTCATCTCGGTCGAGTCATTGAAGCGCGCCGTCGTGGCCTGTGTGCTCACGCTCGCCGCCGTGCTGCCTTGGACCGCGCGCAATTGCCGCGTGATGGATGGCTGCGCCCTCGTCAGCACCAACGGTGGTTGGAACCTCGCGATCGGCGCCTTCCCGCGCGCGACCGGCAGGTTCGAGACGCTGCACGCGTCGGATGGCTGCCGGATCGTGACCGGACAGGTGCAGCAAGATCGCTGCTGGCTCCAGTACGGCATCGGTGAGATCGAGGCGCACCCGTGGCACTGGCTGTCGCTCGTCCCCGCGAAGCTCGGCTTCACATTCGATCACGCCTCGTTCGCGGTCGAGTACCTGCACGAGGCACGGCCAGCCGACTGGCCCGACGACAAGCGCGAGCTCGCGCGCGGGATCCTCACGAGCTTCCATCGCATCTTGATGATCGCCGCGGCGCTCGGCTGCATCGCGCTCGCGCCGCTCGGTCGCATGCCGCGCGCGCAAATCGTTGTCGCGACGGTGGGGGCGCTCCTTGCATTCTGGGCCTGCCACGAGCCGGCGACGTTCTGGCCGCTCGCCGTCTTCATCTCGATCGTGCCGTGGCTACCGCTCCCTGGACGAGCGTCTTGGCCGCCGGCTCTCCTGCTGCCCGTCGCGCTCGTCGGCACGACCGTGGTCACGCACGCCGTCTTCTTCGGCGAGGACCGCTACCACGTCGTCGTCACGCCGGTGCTCTGCCTGCTCGCCGCGATCGCGTTCCGCCCGCCCGAGCGGACCGCACGAACGACGACGCGCGAGCACTCCGAAGAGATGCCCGCGCGACGTTGAAGCGAAGAGAGGCCTACTTTGATGCCTTCTTGCCGGCTTTTTTGGCTTTCTTGTGGCCGTCGGCAGCGCCCGCGTCGACCACGTCGGTCGAGGCAGCCATCGCGGTGTCGGTCGGAGCCGGGGTCGCCGACGGGGCCGCCATCGCGGTGTCGGTCGGGGCGGCGCTCGCCGCAGCTGCGGCCGACGAGGTGTCCGGAGTAGACGGCATGTCCGCACCTGCCTCGGCGACCATGTCCGTCGGCGACGCCGGCGGCGTGGGCTTGTCTCCGCCGCACGCGGCGATGACGGCAGCTGCAGCGAACGGAGCAATGAGGAAGAGCTTGAGGTTTTGCATGGGCGGCTCGTATCCCAACTCATCCGCGGCGAGTAGCTCTATTTTCCTATCCAAAACGCCCCGGCGCGCAACGGTGCGGGAATTCAAGGCGTTTGCGCGAGCCCTCATGCTAAGAAAGCGTCGTGATCGGCCGTTTGACCGGGAGAATCATCGAGGAAGAAGAGGGCGGAACGCTCGTCCTCGACGTCAACGGTGTCGGGTATGAGGTCATCGCGCCGATCGGCACGCGCGGCCGCGTACCTCTCGCGGACGATGGTCGGGTTACGCTCTTCGTGCACACGCACGTGCGTGAGGACGCGCTCGTCCTCTTCGGCTTCGCCACCGCCGGTGATCGGCTCGCCTTCCGCACGCTCATCGGCATCTCGAGCGTCGGCCCGAAAACGGCGGTCAGCGTGCTCAGCATCATGCCCGGGCCCGAGCTCGCGCGTGTCATCGCCTCCAACGATCTCCGCGGCCTGACCGGCATCCCTGGCATCGGCAAAAAGACCGCTGAGCGCCTCCTGCTCGAGCTCCGCGACAAGCTCCCCGTCGTCGACGTCGACGCAGCCACGCAAGCGGGGTCCGGGAAGCCGAAGTCGAAGGTCAAAGGTCAGACGCCGGACGTCTTGCTCTCCGCGCTCGTGAACATGGGCTACCGGCCGAGCGAGGCCGAGCGCGCCGTCGATTCGATGGACGCGTCCGTCTTCCAAGGTCAGCCGGTGATGAGCGATCTGCTCCGCCAGGCTCTGGCTCTTCTGTCGAAGTAGTGGCAAGAGTCGGCGCCATGGACGACGTCGCCTCCTTCATCGATCAAAACCGCCAGCGTTTCGTCGACGAGCTCGCCGAGTGGGTGAAAATCCCCGCGATCTCGAGCGACCCTTTACATGTAAAGGATATGCAGAAGAACGCCGAATTTTTGCGTGCTCATCTCGCCGAGCTCGGCGCCGACGTCGCGGAGGTTTGGCCGACCAAGGGCCATCCGGCCGTCTTCGCCGAGTGGAAGCACGCGCCCGGCGCGCCGACGCTCCTCGTCTACGGGCATCATGACGTCCAGCCGGTCGACCCGCTCCCGGAGTGGATCTCGCCGCCGTTCGAGCCGGCCGTGCGCGAAGGAAGAATGTGGGGCCGAGGCGTCGTCGACGACAAAGGCCAGGTCATGATCCACGCGAACGCGATTGAAGCGTTCATGAAGACGAAGAAGAAGCTGCCGATCAACCTGAAGCTCATCGTCGAAGGTGAGGAGGAGATCGGGAGCGAGAACCTCGACGACTTGATGCGCGTGAACGCGAGCCGGCTCGCCGCCGACTTCGTCTGCGTGAGCGACACGGCGATGTTCGGGCGCGGCATCCCCTCGCTCTGCGTCGGTCTTCGCGGTCTCATGTACCTCGAGGTCACCGTCGAAGGCCCGAAGGCCGACCTCCACTCCGGCTCGTTCGGCGGCGGCGTCGCCAACCCCGTCAACGTGCTCGCGCGAATGATCGCCAAGCTCCACGACGACGACGGCAAGGTCACCGTTCCCGGCTTCTACGACAACGTCGTCGAGCTCACCGCTGCCGAGCGCAAGGAGATCCAGAGCCTGCCGTTCGACGAAAACGAGTGGCTACGGTCGACCGGCTCGCCGGCGGTCTCGGGTGAAAAAGGTTTCTCGACGCTCGAGCGCGTGTGGGCGCGTCCTACGCTCGACGTGAACGGCATCTGGGGCGGATTCCAAGGCGAGGGCGCAAAGACCATCATCCCGTCGCGCGCCTCGGCGAAGATCAGCTGCCGCCTCGTTCCCCACCAAGAGCCGGAGGAGATCCAGCGCAAGGTCGCCGACTGCTTGAAGCGCCTCGCGCCGCCGGGCGTGAAGGTGCGTGTAGAGTACATGCACGGCGGTAGGCCATATCTGGCGCCGACCGATCATCCCGTCTTCGACGTCGCCAAGCGCGCCTTCACCCGTGCGTTCGGCAAGCCGACCGTCTTCATCCGCGAAGGGGGCTCGATCCCGTTCGTGCGTACGATCGCGGACGCGACCGGCAAGCCGTGCTTGCTCATGGGGTTCGGTCAGCCGGACGAAAACGCCCACGCCCCGAATGAATGGCTCGATCTCGAGAATTTCCACCTGGGAATCAAGAGCGCCGCCTACCTCTACGATGAGCTGTCGCGCATCCGAAAGTCCGAGTAGGGTCCCTTCAAAATGGCCAAGAAGAAGAAAATCGAAAAGCGGCGCAAAGAGCAGCGCTTCTTCCCGCAATCGAACGCGAACCCTTGGGCGGTCCGCGTGGTCGGTGCGCTCGGTGCGATCGCGCTCGGTGCCGGCGCCTACGAGCAGTTTATCGCGACTGGGTCGACGCCCTGGAAATACACCCCTTACGTGCTCGCGGCCGGCGCGCTCCTCTTTGCGCTCTCGATCTGGTTCGGCACGAGTGGCGATCCGGTGCTGCGCGTCGGTGATGCCGGTGTCGGGCTCGACCGCGGCCAGGTCGAGCGCATCCCGTGGCACGCGGTCTCGGCGGTCGGCTTCGACCCCAAGCTCCAGGCCGTCTTCGTCAGCGGTAAGGACGAGCGCGGGAAAAAGAAGCGCATCGACGCGAAGCTCTCGAGCCAGCCTCACGCCGCGGCATGGATCGCGAAAATGGCGAAAGAGCGCATCCCGAAGCTCGTCGACCTCGAGAGCGCGGGCGCCGACAAAATCCCCGAAGCGCGCAGCGGCCTCGCGGGCGACGTCATCCTCCTTGAGCCGCTCCAGGTCGTCGGTCGAAAGTGCGCCAACAGCGACAAGATGATCGCCTTCGAGCCCGACGCACGCATCTGTCCGCGTTGTGAGCGCATCTATTACAAGAACGACGTCCCGAAGAAGTGCGCGTGCGGCGCGAATCTCGCCGAGCTGCGCAACGCCAAGTCGCTCGAGATCGAAGAAGATGACGACGACGAGGACGAGGTCGAAGAGGCCGCGCCGTCGAGCGAGCCGCCGCCGCCCGTGCAAGCGAAGACGGAGGACGACGAAGAAGAGGGCACGGCATGAGCGGCGTCGTCGCCGTCATTGGCGCCGGCACGATGGGTCAAGGCATCGCGCAAGTGTGCGCGGCCGCCGGCTTCACGACCCGCGTGTTCGACGCCGCCCCCGAGCGCGTGGGCCTCGCGATCGCGGCGATCGACAAGCAGCTCGAGCGGCTCGTTTCGAAGGGGAAGCTCGGTGCCGACGAGCAGAGGGCCACCCTCGCCAAGCTCGCCGCCGCGCCCACCGTGGCCGAAGCGAGCGTCAACGCCGACGTCATCATCGAGGCCGCGCCGGAGTCGATGGAGCTGAAGGTCAAGATCCTGATCGAGGCGCGCGGAACGGCCAAGCCCGACGCCTTGCTCGCGTCCAATACGTCGTCCTTGTCGCTCACCGAGCTCGGCACGCGCACCGGTGAGGCCGCGCGCGTCATCGGCCTCCACTTCTTCAATCCCCCTCCGGTCATGGAGCTGCTCGAGATCGTACGGGGCCTGGGCACGTCCGACGCGACTGTCGAGCGCGCCCTGTCATTCGCGCGCACCCTGAAAAAGAGCCCGATCGTCGTACGCGACAGCCCCGGCTTCGCGTCGAGCCGCCTCGGCGTCATGCTCGGCGCCGAGGCGATCCGCATGCTCGAGACCTCGGTCGCCAGCGCGGAGGACATCGACCGCGCGATGGAGCTCGGGTACCGCCACCCGATGGGCCCGCTCAAGCTGACCGACTTGGTCGGTCTCGACGTGCGCCTCGCGATCTTGGAGCACCTGCAGAAAGAGGTGGGTGAGCAGTTTCGCCCGCCTCCGCTCCTCCGCACCATGGTCCGAGCCGGCAAGCTCGGGAAGAAAACGGGAGAGGGCTTCTACGTCTGGAAAGACGGCGTCCCCACCCCGAAACGTTGAGAAGAGGAAACCCGATGAACGCGCTCCGCCCCGCTTATGTCGTCGACGCCATCCGCTCGCCGATCGGAAAATATCGCGGAGGGCTCGCGACCGTCCGCCCCGACGATCTCGCTGCCGCGATGATCCGCGGGCTCGCGCAGCGCAATCCGGCCCTCATCGAGCGCGTCGATCAGATCGTGTTCGGCGCGACCAACCAGGCCGGCGAGGATAACCGCAACGTCGCACGCATGGCCGGTCTGCTCGCCGGGCTCCCGTATGAGGTCCCCGCCGTGACGATGAACCGCTTGTGCGGCTCGGGGCTCGAGTCGGTCTCCGACGCCGTCATGCGCGTATGGACCGGGGATGCCGACGTCGTGATCGCGGGCGGGGTCGAGAGCATGACCCGTGCGCCGTTCGCGATGCGCAAGAGCGACGAGCCTTGGACCCGCGTCTCGCCTGTCGTGTATGATACAACTATCGGCTGGCGCTTCGAGAACCCGAAGCTCGCCGCTCGCTTCCCGCTCCATTCGATGGGCGAAACGGCCGAAAACGTCGCCGAAAAGTGGAAGATCAGCCGCGAGGATCAAGACCTCTTCGCGCTCGAGTCGCAGCAGAAGGCCGCGCGTGCGATCGCGGCGAACGCATTCGCCGAGGAGATCGTGCCGGTCGAAGCGCCGGCGAAGAAGGGACTCACGGTCCTCGTCGAAAAGGACGAGTCTCCACGTCCCGACACCACGCTCGCCGCGCTCGCGAAGCTGCCGGCCGTCTTCAAGAAGGGCGGGACAGTCACCGCCGGCAACAGCTCGCCCTTGAACGACGGCGCGTCGGCGGTCTTCATCGCGAGCGAGGAGCTCGTGAGCGCGCTCGGGCTCGAGCCGCTCGCGAAGGTCGTCGCCTTCGCCACGGCCGGCGTCGAGCCGAACTTGATGGGTGAGGGGCCGATCCCCGCCGGTCGCAAGGCGCTCGAGCGCGCGAAGTGGAAGGCCGAAGACCTCGATCTCGTCGAATTGAACGAGGCGTTCGCGTCGCAGTCGCTCGCCTGCATCCGTGGCCTTGGCCTCGACCCGGCGAAGGTGAACGTGAACGGTGGCGCGATCGCGCTCGGGCATCCGATCGGCTCGAGCGGCGCGCGTATCTTGGCTACGCTCGTCCATTCGCTCAAGAAGCAGGACAAAAAGCGGGGCATGGCGGCGATGTGCATTGGCGTCGGCCAAGGCATCGCGATGCTCGTCGAGCGATAGACGAACATGGGTGCGCCGCCGCCGGCAGGAGCGCCGTGGGATTGTCCGCTCGCCGAAGCGCCGTTCGCGTTCGTCGATCTGGAGATGACCGGCCTCGACGTCGAGAACGATCGCGTGGTCGAGGTCTGCATCGACCGCATCCTCGGCGGTAAGCGCACCTCGCTACTGACGACGCTCGTCAAGCCGCCGCCGGAGCGCATCGGCGGATCTGCGCACGTGCACGGGCTCGATGCCAAGGCGCTCGAAGCGGCTCCTCCGTTCGAAGAGGTCGCGAGCGCGATCGAGGCCATCCTCGAGGGCGCGATCTTGGTCGCGCACGGCGCGGTGTGGGACGTCCGCTTCCTCGAGGCCGAGATGAAGCGGCTGTCTCGTCCGTTTTGGATCGAGCACTACATCGATACGCTCGCGCTCACGCGTCGCGCATTCGCGTTACCCGGCCATTCGCTCGCCGCGCTCTGTGTCCACTTCGAGATCGACCGTGGGGTCGCGCACCGGGCCGAGAGCGACGTGCTCGCGCTGCGCGCCGTCTTCGAGAAATGCATCGCGTCGCTCGAGCCGAAGAGCGCGCGCGATCTGTGGGAGGTTCGCGTCGCCGAACGCCACGCCCGCCCGGAAATCATGCGGATTTGCACGGAGTCGCTCCAGGGCGAGCTCGAAATCGTCTATCGACCGGCAAGAAAGCCACCGGAGACGATTTTGCTTGTCGTCACGGCCGTGCGTGCGGATCTCGACCCCCCGCGAGTGATCGGCTATCAGCTCCCCGGGCGTGGTCGTCGCGAGCTCCGGGCCGACCGCATCCTCCGCGTTCACCCCGTCCCTCGCAGCACTTGAGCCACCCCATGCACCTTCGACTTCTCCGACTCTCCGTTCTTTCTGCTGCGTTCGCGACCGCCGGGCTCGCGTGCGGTGGTGGTGAAGCCGAATTTCCCGGGCGCACGCCGCTCGCAGAAAAATGGCTCGTTCGGGCTAGGACGAGCTACAAATCCGGCGACTTCGACGACGCGCAGACCTCGGCGACGGCCGCTCTCGACGTCGCGAAGCAGGATCCCGAAATTCGGACGCTGAACGCGAAGCTCGCGCTCGCGCACCTCGATTACCAGCGCGCGCTCAAGCTCACCGAAGGTCTCCAGACGTCCGACGCCCACGCCGTTCGCGGGCGCGCGCATTGGTACGCGGGCGAAATCGACGAGGCCGCCGACGAGCTCGAGGCCGAGCTCCAAGATCCGGCGGTGAGCGATCCGTGGGCCCGTCAGATCGCCGGGCTCGCGCGTCGCGGCTCGGGCCGTCATCCGTTCGCGATGGAGGGAGGAATCGTCGCCGACGTCGAGATGCCGCCCGCGGGCGCCGCGCTCGTCGTTCCGTGCGAGCTCGAAGGTGAGCGCATCCTCGCGGTCGTCGCGACGGCCAGCGGCGAGGTCATCCTCGACTCGACCTCCCGCCGCGAGCCGGCCTGGGTGAACCTCTCCTTCGGCGACCAGACGAAGATCGAGGTCCACGACGTCCCTGCGCTCACCGAAGACCTGAGCGCGCTCTCGCGTCAGCTCGGCGCGCCGGTCAAGGCGCTGCTCGGCGTGAACTTGCTCCGTCACATGCACGCGACCTTCGATCGGCGCGGTGACCAGTTCGTGGTCCGCAAACAAGACTCAGTCGCTCCGCCGGACGCGAGCCGCGTCCCGCTCTGGTACGTGCGCGGAGGGGGCATGCTCCTCCGCGGTACGCTCCCGCATGACGAGAAGGCGACGTTCCTGGTCGACTCCTCCCAGCCCTATTTCCTCGCGCTCTCCGAGCGACTTTGGCGCTCGAGCGGTCTCGAGCCGCTCGCCCGGCAGGCCGACCCGACGCGTCCTGACGTTCGTGGCGCGTCGCTCTCGCTCATGCGTCTCGCCGGCTTCGAGCTCCCGCAAGTGCCCGCGCTCTCGCCGCAGGCGATCACCGGCGTGCAGTCGAACGTCGACGTCGACCTCGGCGGCGTGATCGGGGCATCGCTCATCTCCGCATTCCGCGTCACCTTCGGTGACGAAGGCCGCTTCATCTGGATGGAGCCGGATATGACCCAGCAAGAGCAGCCCAAAGACCCGCGCGCAGGCACCGGTCTGTCGTCGCCGCAGCCGCCCGCGGGCGGCAATTTCAAGCTGCCGGAGCCTTCGCTCGAGGTGCCGGGCTCGGGCCTGCCGATGATGGATCCGTCCGGCCTGAACGCGCCGTCCGGCATGAATGCTCCGCCGCCCACATCGAGCTCGTCGGCCGGCAAGAAAGAGAAGCCGCCCGCCGGAGCACCGAAGAAATGAGCCGTTCGCGGTCGTCGGTCTCACGGCTCGCGGTCTACGCCGGCAGCTTCGACCCCGCCACGCTCGGTCACATCGACCTCATCGATCGCGCCGCCGCCCTCTTCAGTGACGTCATCGTCGCGGTCGGCGTGCACCCGACGCGGCATCCGCTCTTCACTGCCGAAGAGCGCACCGGCCTGCTCGAGAAGGTGTGTCGTCACTGGCCGAACGTTCGCGTCGAGTCGTTCGACGGTCTGCTCATCGACTTCTGCAGACAGCGCAAGGCTCGCGTCATCGTCCGCGGCCTCCGGGCGGCGACCGACTTCGAGTACGAGCTCCAGATCGCGCACGCGAACGCGGACCTCTGCCCCGAGATCGACACCATCTTCTTGCCGACACGCACCAAGCACGGCTTCGTATCCGCCTCGCTCGTGCGGGAAATCGCGAGCCACGGCGGCGACGTCAGCCGCTACGCACCGCCCGAGGTCTCCAAGGCCCTCGCCACTAAATTCGGCGCGGTCGTGAACCCGTTGGTTTCTGCCAAGCCCGTCAAAAAAGACAAGAAGAGGAAGAAGTGACGCAATCGATCTCCGCGCTCATCGACGACACCGTCCTCGCGATCCGCAATCACACTAGGCTCGAGCCCGTCGTCGGCGTCGTGCTTGGCAGCGGCCTCGGCGCGTTTGGTGATTCGCTCGACGACCTCCAGAAGATTCCTTATGCGGATCTCCCGCATCTCCCGGCCTCGAAGGTCGTCGGCCACGCCGGCAACTTCTGCTTCGGCACCGTGGGCGGCGTCGCCGTCGCATGCATGCAGGGACGCATCCACCTCTATGAAGGTCACCCCGTCGCGTCCATCGTCCACGGCGTGCGGACGATGGCGCGTCTCGGCGTCAAAGCGGTCTTGATCACGAACGCCGCCGGCGGCCTCGACCCCTCGTGGTCGGCCGGCGACCTCATGCTCATCACCGACCACCTGAATCTCACGCACACCTCGCCGCTCGTCGGCCCGAACGAGGACGCGCTCGGGCCACGTTTTCCCGACATGACGCAGGCCTATGAGCCGGCGTTGCAGCAAGCGCTGCGCGACGTCGCGAGCCAGGAAAATATCGCGATCCGCGAAGGCGTTTATGCCGCGCTGCTCGGCCCGACCTACGAGACACCGGCCGAAGTGCGGATGCTCCGCGGGTGGGGCGCCCAGGCCGTCGGCATGAGCACCGTTCTCGAGACCATCGCCCTCCGCCACATGGGCGTGAAGGTCGGCGCGCTCTCGTGCATCACGAATTTGGCTGCCGGCATCTCCGGCGACAAGCTCGATCATTCCGAGGTCGAGGCCACGGCGAAGCGCAAGCGTGACGACCTTCTCAAATTGTTGCGCGGTTGGATCGTCCGTGCAGGCAAAATAGGGTCATGAAAACCAAGGTGGGGGCTTTATCGAAGAAATCGTCTGCGAAGAGCGATGCGCTTCGCGACTATCTCGTCGAGGCGGCGAAGCGTGCGAGAAAGAACGCGTATGCGCCGTACTCGAATTACAAAGTCGGCGCAGCGATCGCGACGAAGAGCGGCAACGTTTACGTCGGCTGCAACTTCGAGAACGCATCGTACGGTGCCTGCATCTGCGCCGAGCGGAACGCGATCGGACAGATGATCGCCGCCGGCGAGAAGGAGCCGATCGCCTGCGCGGTCGTGACCGGCGGCAAGAGGCCGGGGACGCCCTGCGGCATCTGTCGTCAGGTCCTCGTCGAGTTTACGAGCGACATGCCGATCTACCTCGTTGGGGAGAGCAAGAGAGGCGACAGCAAGCGCGACACGACGCTCGCCGCGCTCATTCCCGACGCCTTCGAATTCGCGAAATAGCGCGGGATGGCGCAGACCGGAACGAAGCGCCGCCAGGCTCGTCCGCGGTCGCTTGCGTTTGGTAGACCGGGGGGCCGGCCCCACATGCGCGCGGGCGGGTTCCCCCCCAATCGACGCCCTGGATCGCACAAAACAGCCTAAAACAAGCATTGCGCGGGATGGACCGCCTCGTGCTTACCTCTAGGTTGCCGTGGGAAGTCCCCGGCCTGGGAGGCTCCGATGAAGCGCGACGTGATCCGCAAGCCGCATACTGCTCTCGCCTTGTTCCTCGTGCCTGCGCTCGCCATGGCGGCACCGGCGAGCATGATGACCGGCTGCGGAAGCTCGAGCACCGAGCAGACCGACATCGGGGTCAGCTCCATCATCTTCATCAGCCGCGCGACGACGACCCAGGACCCGACCACCGGCGCCGTCACGATCGACGTCTCTGGCGGCAACACCCAGGTCATCGACTACCAGCGCTACGTCCCGGGCGGCAGCCTCAACATCTTGTCGCCGCCGCGGCCCGACGGCGTGGTCACCAACCTGACGTCGACGTTCCCCCAGGCCGACTTCAACGGTGTCGACGTCTCGTTCGACGCGCAGCAGGCCGTCTTCTCGATGAAGAAGGACCCGAGCGATCACTATCACCTCTATACGGTGCAGCTCTCCGGCGACCACGCGATCCATCAGAAGACCGCGGGCAATCAGGACGACATCAACCCGATCTACATGGCGGGCGGTCGCATCGCCTTCGCGACGAACGAGATGTACACGGAGATGGGCACTCGCGCCGACGAGTACGAGCACGGTCGCGTCGTCTCTCAGCTCGCGACGATTTCGGTCGACGGCGGTGACGCCGACCGCCGCCTCTTCGCGCAGAACCTCTCCCATACCGTCGCGCCCTTCGTGCGCACCGACGGCAAGCTGGGCTACTCGCGTTGGGAGCACCTCGGTCCGGTCAACGACGTGAAGATCCTGGCGGCGAACCCGGACGGCACGAACATGATCGCCGTCGCTGGTGAGCACGGAAAGCCGGTCAATTCACTCATCAATGTCCGTGAAATCAGCCCGAACGTGATGATCGCGATCGGAACGACGCGTGACCGCACGATCCACTCGGGCACGCTCCTCGAGGTTGACGCACGCAATCACGCCGACCCGACGTGCTTGGATCCGAAGGCTGACTACACCGGTCACACCTGCCTCGACGAGGAGCATGCGACCTACACGATCCTCTCGAAGGACGTCCCCACCGGCAGCGATCCCTCACCGGTCGGTCGTTACCGTGAGCCGTCCGCGCTCCCCGACGGGCGCATCCTCGTCTCCTGGGCCGACGGTCCGGTCAACGATCTGAACGAACAGTCGCTCACGCCGCCCGACTACGGCATCTACGTCTTCGACCCGAACACGCAGCGCAATCAGCTCATCTACAACAACCGCCAGATGTGGGAGCTCGGCGCGATGGCGCGCCTCGGCTCGTTCAACATCCACCAGACGAGCTTGAACGAGACGGTCGACGGCGCCGAGTTCTCCGGCACTCCGCTCGCGACTGCGCTCCAAGGTGCTGTCGCGGTCCGCGTCATCGAGGGCTTCTCGAGCGAGGCCGCGAAGGGCGTCACGATGTTCGGCCTCACGATGCACGAAGGTGCAGCGGTCCTCGGCGAAGCGCCGGTGTACGCCGACGGCAGCTGGCTTGCGAACGTGCCGGCCTACATCCCGATGCACCTCCAACCGATCGACAAGTACGGCATGTCGATCCGCTCGCAAGGCCTCTGGATTCAGGGCGAGCCGGGTGAAAACCGTCGCTGCGTCGGTTGCCACGAATCGCGCACGGGCGCAGGCACGCCGGCCTTTGGTCAGAACCCGACCGCGGCCGAGCAGCAAGGTCCGCAGGCGTTCACGCAAGCGATCTCCGGTCGTCAGGAAGCGCCGTGGGACAAGAACGACCTCGGCAAGCCGTTCATCCAGCAGGTCTTCGATGCCAAATGCACGAGCTGCCACGACGGCGGCGCGAACGACCCGTACGCGGGAAAGCAGTACACGGTCACGCGCAGCGACCCGGTCTCAGGCAAAGAGACGACGTACACGATCCCGTACTTGAAGCTCACGAGCGACCCGGTGACGGTCTATTACGATCGTGAGGTCCACACGTGGCCGGTCTCCTACGTCTCGCTCTTCTATCCGGCGGCGATGCAGATGGACATGGGCACGGAGAAGGTCACGGGCGAGGTCCCCCCGATGTGGATGGTTCCGGCAAGCGCGCGTTCCTCGGCGCTCGTCCAGAAGATCAACGTCCGCGCGGCCGACGGCACGACGGCGTGGCAGGCGCCTCTTCACGACGAAGACAAGGGCAAGCCCCTCACCGCCGACGAGCGCAAGCTCATCATCTTGGCGGCCGACCTCGGTGGCCAGTTCTACTCTCGCCAAAACACCGAGTTCCAACCCAACAATAGCGACCCCGTCGCCGGCACGCAGTACTGAGAAAGAAAGAGAACGCCATGCGCCGAATCAACTTGGGAGCCTGCATTCTCGGAACGTTCGTGGCCGTCGCCGCCATCGCCAGCGGGGGGGACGCGAAGAGCGATTCACCTGCGCCCGGCGCGGGTGGTGGTGTCGCCGCGGTCTATGGTCATATCTCGCCGGACCAGGTCGAGTTCCTCTCGTCCGGTGACCGCATCATCGCGTCGACTTCGTCGGGCTCGCCCTCCCTCATCTGGGAGACCCTCGAGCACGGTGAGCGCGTGGAGTGCCTGTCGTGCATTCCCGCGGTCGCGCCTCTCCTCTACGACCACGACTCTCACACCCGTGAGATCGCGGCGTGGTGGCTCCGTCGCCGCATGTTCGGCGTCTTCGGTCCGGGCGAGGTCTACCAGCAGACGTTGAACACGCTGGCGACCGACGCGAACCCGACGCGCCGTGCCGACGCGGCCTACGCCATCGGCGAGTTCCTCGAGATGACGGGGATCGCTGCCGAAGCAAATGCGATCGCGAACGACCAAGATCCGACCGTTCGCGCAGCGGCAGCCAGCGCGCTCGGCCGTCTGAACGACGACGGCGCCGGTGCGCTCTCGAAGGCGCTCGGCGACTCCGACGCCCGCGTGAAGCTCGCCGGTCTGCAGTCGGCCGGTCGCGTGAACAACTTCAGCGACGCCGGCGCGGTCGCGAAGCTCCTTGGCGACAGTGACGCGAACGTGCGCCGCCGTACCGCCGAGGTCCTCGACCAGATGCATGCGAAGGATTCGGTCGCCGGTCTCATCGCGATGGCGCAGAACGACGGCGACGCGAACGTTCGTGGCGCCGCGTGCCACGCGCTCGGCAACATCGGTGACTCGAACGCGAAGACGGCCCTCACGTCGATCGCTTCGAACGATTCCGATTCGCTCGTGCGCGATCTCGCGCAGATGGCTCTGCTCCGCATCTGAAAACGGGATAGAGTGAGAGCACTTCTCCACGTGCGACCCCAACGTATTTCGTGAAGGGGTCGAAAGGCTCTCGCGTGCGTACTTCCTCGCTTGTCGCGTCTCTCGTCGTGTCGTTGGGTATCGGCGTCGCGCTGATACCCAGCACCACTGGTTGCTCCAAGAAAGACTCGGACCAGTCGACGTATTTCGACCGGACGATCTCGCCGATCCTGACGACTTCGTGCGTGAACACGAACACGAACGCGGGCTGCCACGTCGCCAACCCGAGAGGGAGCGCCCTCGGCAACCTCGACTTGTCGACGTTCGACGGCGTGAATCATCGTCGTGACTTGCTCTTGAACTACGGCCCGTACGGGCAGCCGGCGCTCTTGCTGAAGAACATTCCGGACACGCAACTGCAGCTGCAGTCGTTCGACGGCCAGAAGACGACCATCACGACAGACATCAAACACTCGGGTGGAGCAATCCTCGACCCGACCGCGAGCGCGTACCAGACGCTCCGTCGTTGGATCGCGAACGGCGCGACCGAGAACAACACCGGCGCGCCTCCCGTAAATCTCAGTCGTCTGCCATGCACCACGACGATCCCGCAAGGCGTCGCCGGCTTCGACCCGAACACCGACCCGACGAACCCGGGCTTTCCGGAGTTCCGCGACAAGGTGAACGGCGTGCTCGGCGCAACGTGCGCGGCGAGCAACTGCCACGGCAACTTCTCGAACGACCTTTATCTGACCTGCGGCAGCGCGCCGGACCAGCTCCGCTGGAACTACTTCATCGCGTCGCAGTACATCGCGCAGACGCCTCAAAACAGCGAGATCGTGCGGCGTCCGCTCGCACCCAACCAGGGCGGCTCGTATCACGAAGGCGGGGTCATCTTCCAAACCGTCGACGACGCCGGGTACCAGGCGATCCTCACGTGGGTGAACGACCAGAAGGCGCCGGACTTCACCAACGTCGACCCCAACTTCGCCTTCTTCGCGCACAAGGTGCAGCCGATGCTGGTGAAGAAGGGCTGCATGATGGTCCAGTGCCACTCGTCGGCGCAGTTTCACGACTATCGCCTCCGCGGCGGCTCGGGTGGAAGCTTCTCGTACGCGGCGACGCAGCACAATTACGAGCTCTCCCTCGCGCAGCTCTCGGTCGAGAGCGAGGACGTTGAGGCCAGCCGCATGGTGCAGAAGAACCTTTTTCGCCCGGTCGAAGGCGCGACCGGCCTCACGCATCGCGGCGGGTCGCTCCTCGAAGACTTCGGGAGCACGACGTCCGGATTGCCGACGACGGGTGACTCGGGAACGTCGCCCCCGCCGGTCGATGCTGGCGAGACGGATGGCGGAACGACTGGCGGCGGTGGAACAGGCGGCACCGGGGTCGGTGGCGGCGGCGGCATCGGCACGATCGACCGTGGCGCGAGGTGCGACGCCGGCGCGTACGACTACGACAACGGCGACCTCGACAAGATCCCCGCCTACTGCGTCATTCGTGAATGGCATCGCCGGGAGCGCGCCGCGCGCAATCTCACGCCGTTCAGCGGTATCGCGTACGTGAAGCGGGCCATCCCGGCGGGCGCCGATCGCCCGACCGACTTCGACGTCTACTCGGCGGGTGCCGATCTCCACATCGCCGCCGCGACGATAACGCCCAAGGGCGACATCACTGTCGGGAGCGACAAGTCGGTCACGACCGGCTGCGGGCTCGACCCGACCAGCGCTGATATTCGTCGCCCCTCCGTCTCATGGGACGGCAAGCTGATCGCCTTCGCCGCGCGAAGCTCCGCCAACGACCCGCTCGAGGTCTACCAGATGAACGCCGACGGCTCGGCGTGCGCGAAGGTCGACGCGATCGACAACGGGCCGACGGCCGGCAACGGCCTCCTCATCCACAACTTCGACCCTGTCTACAGCCCGCCCGGCTCGGACGGCCTGATGCGCATCGTCTTCGCTTCGACGCGCGGCAACACGAATAACCCCGGGGCCTACGACTATTCGGGCCCGCAGCGCACGCCATCGGACCCGACGAAGCCAAACTCGGACCTCTTCGTCTTGGAGCCCGACCCGACGAACGCGGGCCAAACGCGCGTGCGTCAGCTCACCTACCAGCTCGACATGGAGCGGGAGCCGTCGTTCATGTCCGATGGCCGCCTCACCTTCACGGCCGAAAAGCGCGAGAAAGATTTCTACGAGCTCGCTCTCCGCCGCATGGATCTCGACGGCAGCGACTACCATCCGCAGTACTCGCAGCGCGGATCGATCGGCTACTACGAGGCGACGAACGTCAGCGAGATCGCCGACAAGGAATTTGTCACCATCTTCTCGAACCCGGGCGTTCCCCATCAGGGCGGCGTGCTCGGCGTGTTCAATCGCTCGATCGGCATTGACTACACGAGCACGAATCCGGCGGACTACCCGATCGATCCGACAGTCATCGACCCGAGCTCGCCGACGTCGATCGACCCGACCTTCTTCCTCCATTCGCTCTCGATCCCGGATCCGACCGTCAGCGCGACCCCAGGCACGCCGACGACCGGTCTTTACGCGTCGCCGTCGATGCTGCCGGCCAACAAGATCCTGGTGAGCTGGGGTGCGGCCACCGACCCTGGGACGTTCGGGGGCGACTACGACATCTATGCGTTCGATACGCTCACCGGCCAGAAGAGCCCCGTCCTCATCGGCGGCGTCGGCACGGCCGAGGTCGATGCGGTCGGCATCTTCGGGAGAAACGGGCGGGGCATCTTCTCGAACACGCTCGACGAGCCGACCGATACCCGAGCCGCTCCGGGCGTCGCCGCCGATCAGCCGAACAAGCCCGCCAGCACGTTGATGGTCACATGCCCGTCCTGGCGACGCTCCTCTTCCAGAACACACCCACGGGTCGTTCTCTCGAGTCGTTCTCGTACTTCGACGTCTTCGAGGATCTGCCGCCTCCGTTGACGGTCACCGATTTTGCCGGCGGTGGCGCGAACGTCGTGAAAGACGCGTTCGGTCAGGTCTATATCTCGCGCCGCCTCTTGGGACGCGTGCCGGTCGCTGCCGACGGCTCGGCGCATTTCCAAGTGCCGGGCGGGGTGCCGTTCTCCATCCAGCTCCCCGACACGGACCTGTCGTCGAAGAACAAATGGCCGCGCCTCCAACGCGAAGGGATGCAGTTTGCGCCGGGTGAGTACTCACACCAATCGTTCCCGCGCGGGTTTTTCAACAGCGTCTGCGGCAATTGCCACGGATCGATCAGCGGTCGCCAGCTCGACGTCGCGGTGGAGCCCGACATCCTCTCGCAAGCGTCGCAAGTGCAGGCGCGAAGCCAGGCGCCGGCGAACCTGAACATCCCTCCGGGTCAGCGCGGGCAGCCGGTCGGCCCGTAGCTTCTCGCGCCCGATGCGTGCTCGCGGTCTCGTTCTCCTCGGCGTGCTGCTCGCATCGTGCTCGAAACACGGCGCACCGAAGCCCGGTGCGCGCATCGCCCAGGCGCCTCTCGAGGACGGCATCGATCGGTCGGCGCTCGACGAGAGAGCCTCGCCGTGCACCGATTTTTACGCCTATGCGTGTGGAAATTGGGCCAAAGAGAGCCCGATCCCCGACGACGAAGGCTCATGGTCACGCGTGTTCGAGGCCGAGCGCGCGGCCAACGAAGCCACGTTGCGGAGCGCCTTGGACGCCGCCGCCGCTGGCAACGGCGACGCGCCTGCCGGTGACCTCTTCGCTGCGTGTCTCGACACGACTGCGATCGAGGCGCGCGGCGATCACGATCTTCGCGAGCTGCTCGCCGGCGTCGACGCCTCGACGCCCGCCGCGTTCGCGCGCAGCCTCGCGCACGCACACACGCTCGGCGCATCGGCTCTCTTCGATTTCAGGGCCGAGGACGAATCGGACGTCGTGCGGGGCGCGATCGCGATCGTGCGGCAAGCCGCCTTGACGTTGCCGCCGCGCAGCTATCACGACGACGAAGCGCTCGCCGCCTACCGTGAGCATGTCGAGCGCATGTTCGCGCTCGCGGGGCTGACGTCGCGCGACGCCGACGACGCTGTTGACCTCGAGCGCGCGCTCGAAAAAGTGCATGAGCCGCGGAGCATTTTTCACGATCCCTCACGCGCGATAAGCCTCGTCGATACGTCGGCTCTCGCACGAATTGCGCCCAAGCTCCGGTGGGACGTGTACTTCGACGCGCTCGGTATCCCCGCACCGTCCATCATCCACCTGGCGACGCCGGAGTTCTTGAAGAGCGCGCCGGTCACCGACCGCCGTTGGGCCGCGCTCCTCCGTTGGCGCATTCTCGCGACCATGGTGCCGGCGTTGCCCCTCGCCTATCGCGAAGAAGCATTTCGTTTCGAACGCCTCGCCACCGGCGCGCTCGTTCCACATCCGCGCTGGCGCCAGTGCGTTCGCCTCGTCGAGTCGGTCGCGCCCGTCGCCGTCTCACGGGCATTCGTCGAACGCGCCCCGCCCGACGAAGGGGCTGCTCGGACGATCGGCGATCGGGTCCTCCGCGCGATGAACGAGCGCCTCGGCGCCAGCGGGCGCGCTATCGGTCTCGCATTCGTCGATGGGGCCGGAGCTCCAGCGACGGCGCGCTTCGATCGCCAGCGCTTCTTCGTCGACGTGCTCGCCGTGAAACGCGCGCGGAGCCACGCCGAGCTCACGCGCATCGGAGCCTATGCGCAAGACGCACCATGGAAGATGCCGGCGAGCAGCGCGAGCGTCGAATACGAGCCGCGCCGCGATCGCATCGACGTCTCGGCGGGTTTTTTGCGCGCGCCGATCGTCGTCGACGAGCTCCGCACCGTTTCGTGGGCCACGCTCGGCGCCGTCATCGGACACGAAGCGACCCACGCGTACGCGGGCGACCCGAGCCTCGCTCACGTGCGCGCGTGCATCGCCCGCGACGTGCTCATCAATCCCGCCGAGGCGCCGAAGGTGAACGCGCTCCTCGAAGAAGCGCTCGCCGATCGCGTCGGCCTCCGCGTCGCGCACGATGCGCAGCCCGGAGAGCCCGACGCGGCCACGGATCGAGCATTTTTTACGGCCTACGCGCAGATGTGGTGTCGCTCGTTCCGACCGGAGGCGAAGAAGACATTCCTCGCGACGGACGCCCATCAGCTCCCCGAAGAGCGCGTGAATCAGACGGTGAGCGACATGCCGGAGCTCGCCGCGGCGTTCGGCTGCAAAGACGGCGACCCAATGAGACGGGCGCCCGAAGCGCGCTGCATCGACCCTTAGGTCGCCGGTTTCCAGACGACGAGATCGTCGCGGTGCACGATCTCTTCGACCGGCTCTTTCGCGTCCCGCCGACGACCGGCAAGGCGCGCGGCGTCGGCTGCGCTCGTTCTGGCGAGCCCACGCCCGAGCTCGGTGCCGGTCGGATCGACGATGCGGACGGCGTCGCCCGCGCGGAAGTCGCCGCGCACGCCGAGCACGCCGACCGCGAGCACACTCTTGCCTTTGCCGCGGACGGCGTCGACCGCGCCGGCGTCGAGGACGATGTCGCCGCGGGGGCGCAACGTGAACGCGATCCAGTGCTTTTTTGCGGTCAATCGGTCGCGCGCGGCAAAGAAATGAGTGCCGACCTCGGTGCCGGCGAATACGTCCTCGAGGACGTGCTCTTGGGTCGCGCTGGCGAGAACGACGTGCGCGCCGGCCAGGGTAGCGCGGCGAGCGGCTTCGACCTTGCTCGCCATTCCGCCCGTGCCGACGTCCGACTTTGACGCGCGCACGTGCTCGAATGCTTTCGAGGCGTCCTCGAAGGAACGGATGCACTTGCCGGACGAGTCGAGCAATCCTTCGACGTCGGACAAAAGGACGAGGAGATCGGCGCCGACCAGCGAGGTGACCATGGCAGCGAGCTGATCGTTGTCACCGAACTTGATCTCTTCGACGGCGACCGAGTCGTTCTCGTTGAGGACGGGGACGGCGCCGGCCTCGAGCAACGCCTCGAGCGCGGCGCGGGCGTTGTTGGCGCGCGTGCGGTCGGCCAAGTCGGCATGGGTGAGGAGCACCTGCGCGACCGGAATGCCGAGCGCCGCGAACGCGGTCTCGTATTGGCGGACGAGGACGCTCTGACCGGCGGCGGCGGCGGCTTGCAGCTTCGCCATCTCGCGCGGGCGCGTGCGGAAGCCGAGCTTCTTCGTGCCGAGCGCGATCGCTCCGCTCGACACGATGATGCATGATTTGCCCTTTTCCTTCGCGTCGGCAATGCCGTTGGCGAGCCTCACGACGACCTCGGGATCGTTGGCGATGGTGCGCGAGCCGATCTTGACGACGATCCTCCGAGCGGCCGAGACGCCGGCGCGTGCGATGGTCACGACGCGCTCGTGAGCCCGCCCGTCTTCACGAAGTCGTCGAACGCGGCGTCGAGCCGGCGAACGAGCCATTCGGGAAGGCCCGCGACGGCGATGAGAACGCCGTCGAGCATTTGCGTCGATGCGTCGCGCAGGTCCTCCGGTGCGCCGAGGCGGGGTGCCTTCTCGACCTCTAGCTCCGGCTTGATGACGGCGCGGAGCGCGTGGTCGATCCCCCGGCGAATCTTCTTCGCTTCTTCGAGGTCGATGCGGACCGAGCGTAGATCGCGGTTCTTTTGAATGTAGCGGTCGAAGAGGTGCCCCAAGGCGAACACGTGGGCGGCGCTGCGGAGCGGAGGGAGCACCGTGAGCGGGGTGAAGCGCGTGAGCAGCTTCTTTGTCGCGAAGCCGAGCGCGGCGCCCAGGAAGCCTCGCGCCTTCTCGCGCGGCTCGGGCTCGGAGAGGATGTTACGGGCCTCTTTCGTCAGCGAAAGACCGCGCCGCGAAGCGACGTCCTGCGCGAGCGCGCCACGGAGCCGACGCGCGAGCGCGTCGGGGAGCCAAGGCAGAGGGACGACGCCCGTCGCGCCGCCGAGGAAGGAGTAGATGCCGATGCGGCCGACCCCGGCGGGATCTTTGCGCGGGGCGGTCGACGATTCGATGGCTTTGGTATCGGAGGGCATGAGTTTCGTTTCAAACGAACGCGCGAGAGAGCGGGCGTAGCTCGACGATGACCGAGTGCGCTTGGTCAGCGAGGTCGAAGAGGTCACGCGTGTGGAGCGTGGCGCCGAGGTCGACGAGCAGATCGTCGCCGTCGCCGCGGGTCGTGCCGCCGCTCGAGCCGACAAGCCGCGCGAAGGTGCGGGCCTCACCGTGGATACGGACGGCGTAGGTGCCTTCACGTGCCGCGAGGTCGACGACGGCGCCTTGGACCACGCGGTTTCCACCGACGACGATCGCTTCGTCGGCGGCGAGCGCGAACGGTGCGCCCGGCGTGATCTTGCCGGCGAAGAAGACCCAGCGTCGGTCTTCGAGAGCGGCGAGCATGCGACGCGCGAGGTCACGCGCATGGTCGCTCGGGAGCGTGGTCAGCGGGTCTTCGATGACGAGCGTCGTGGCACCGGTGGCGAGCGCAGCGGCGAGCGGCGCAAGGATTCGAACGTGTGGCGGCGCTTTTTCGAAGGGCGTGGCCGCGTGCTCGCGGACGTCGAGCCGGCTGATCGCTCGGTGCGCGCCGACGGCGGCCATCGCTTTCGTTGCCCCGCCGAGCCGCGCGCTCCACGTCGCGTAGCGCTCGAGCGTCCACTTGTCCGGCAGGGGCATCGACGCGGCCGCGCCTGCGACTTTCGAGCTCTGCGCCGCGTCGAACGCGGGCTCTCCTTCGATCAAGAGCTCACCGGCGGCGGGCTTGACGAGCCCGGCGGCAGCCTCGAAGAGGCCGCGTGGCGCACCCAGCACGAGCACGCCGCTTTTCGTCGATGCCTTCGTCGCGAACGAGAGGCGATCGACCTCCGGCGAGCCGTCGCGATCGACGCGGAGCCCGCGCGCTTCGACGAGCGGGCGCCCGGGCGAGGCTGGTGTTTCGGCCTGCGCGGACGGAGCCTCGAGCGCTTCAGCGGGCCCGAGCGTCTCGGCCTTGTCGCTTTCGTTGTCGTTCGAAGGGACCACGTCGGTCACGCTACGAGCTTTTTCGCGCTTTTTCGAGCAAGACCACAAAATCCGAGAGACTCCGGCACGCCCGTCGCTAGAGTTCATGGTGGAGGCTCGCCACGCGATGAATTTCGGGCAAATTACGTCTGCCATCGGGGAAGCTGCCCCCGGGCGCAGGGGGCAAGACCCCCGCCGGTTACGCGCAGTCGCGCTTCGTCTCGCATCCGGCGTCCTCTTCGCGTCGCTCGCAGCGTCGCTCGGCGCAGGATGTGCGAACACGGGCGACGATCAGGTCGCCCCGCCGACCGCGGTCGGGATGACGAATACGATGACGCCGTACTACTCGGATCAAGAGCTGACCCTCTATCAGGCGCAGATCCCCGTGCAGCTCCCGGTTCGCCAACCGACCGCCGACGAGCGCAAGGCGCTCGGGCAACAAAAGCCATATCCGCACGCGCCGTGGATCACGGTCGACGATGAGCGCATCGAGATCCGCTTCACGCTCTCGAACATCGACGACACGCCGCACGCTGTGGAGCTGCTCTTCGACGCCTGGAACGAGTTCGACCGCTACAAGCCCGGCATCCAAGTCGTCAGCGACAACCAGTCAACCCCGGACTTCAGCACGAACGACAAGTTCTACGTCGTGCCGGCGAAGTCGCGCGTCGAAGGTACGCTCACGGCCGACGACACGCGCGAGATGGCCGTCGACCTCGCGACCGCGGAGAGAATCCAGGCGAACGACCCGCCGCTCGGTGAGGGCGTATCGGCGAACGCGCTCATGAACCACGCGATGAATCTGCAGAACCGCTCGACGCAGTCCGACCCGCTCCTCCAACCGTGGATCCCGACGTCCGGCATTCCGGGTCTGACCGGCTTCGACCTCGGCATCCGCACCACCGAGCAGGCCAACGTCGCGGTCGAGATCACGATCGACATCACCGACTTGAACGGGAACAAGATCATTCCCCAAGGCGAGACGATGACGAAGCTCGGCAAGCCGGCGAACGAGCTCCAGCCCCCCAAAGCGGTGACGGAATAGCGTTAGGGGACGAGCAGCACTTTCCCCTTCGCCTTCCGATCGTGCAGGTACTGATGCGCCGCCGCCGCTTCGGTGAAGGAGAAGGTCTTGTCGACGTAAGGCTTGATCTCGCCCTTGTTGTACATCTCAATCAGCGCCGCGAGCTGCGGCTCGATGAGGTCGGGGCGGTCGAACAGATGGCCCATGTTCACGCCGGTGATGGTCTTGTTGTCGTCCATCAGCTTCATCGGGTTCCACTTCTTCACGCTCATCACCTGCATGAGCGCGTTCAAGATGTTGCGTGAGTTGCCGGTCGCTGCGGCCGAGAGCCCGAAGGCGACGAGGCGGCCGCACGGCGCGAGCAGCTCGTAGCCATCGGTCCACGATTTGCCGCCGACCGGATCGAGCACGAGGTCGACCCCCTTGTCGCCGACGATCGCCCGCGCTTGCTTCATGTAATCGCCGCTCGAGTCGAGCGGATGCTTGCAGCCTTGTTCGCGCAAGAAGTCGTGCTTCGATTTCGAGGCGGTGCCGATGATGGTGCAATGTCGCGTCTTGGCGATCTGGATCGCGGCGAGCCCGACGCCGCCGGCGGCGGAGTGGATGAACACGGTCGAGCGCTCGCGCACCGTGCCGGTGAACAGCATCATGTTGTAGGCGGTGACGTAGACGGTCGGCAGCGCGGCGCCTTCTTCGAACGTCATCTTCTCGGGCATGAGGACCGCTTGGCTCGCCGGCAAGACGACCGTGTCGCTGTAGCCGCCAAACTTCGTGAGGGCGAGCACGCGATCGCCCGCGGTGCGCGTCGTCACGCCGGGGCCGACCTCGTCGATGACGCCGGAGACTTCGTAGCCGACGACGGCGGGGAGCGGAGGCGCGTCGGGATAGAGACCGACGCGCGCCATCAGGTCGGCGAAGTTGATGCCAGCCGCCTTCACGCGGATGCGGACCTCACCTTTGCCTGGCTTCGGGTCCGGTGCTTCTTTGACGACGAGAACGTCGGGCGTGCCCTTCTTCGTGATCCAGACCTGGCGCATGGCGGGAGAGGATGCGCTGAAGCCTTGATGATGGCGACCTCAAATGCGACGCGCCTGCAAGGTTGCCACAATGAGGCCGTTTGCACGCAGGCCGTCAAGCGCCAACCTTCTTGATTTTAGCTAGATTTGCGATCGCAGCGAGAGGCACTCGGCATGCTAGGCGCTCTCCTTCTCGTCCATCATGCGTCCCACGAATCGGTTCACATTTTTCTGCGGTGCGCTCGCGGCAGCGTCTCTCTTTCTCGTCGCCGCGGACGCGCACGCATTCGACGAGGACAGCGTCGCAGCGCGAGCGAACAAGGGCTTCCGCATCGGCATCGGACCGGAGCTCCTCGTCCCGGTCGACGGCGGTCCGCTCGGCGGCGGTCTGATCCTCGATGGTCGCTACGGGATCGACTTGAACCCCGTCATCCTCGCGCCGGGCGCGCGGCTCGCCGGCTACTACATCTCCGAGCGCTTCGTCGGAACGGCGATGCCGATGCTCCGGCTCACGACGCCGCTCGGCCCGCTCGCCCCGTTCGTTTTGGGAGGCGTCGGCGGCGGTTTGCTCACCAACGACAGCGAAGGCGGCGTCGCGCTCCTCGTCGGCGCCGGTCTCATGATCCACGTCGGCTCGCACTTCGCGTTCGGCGCTGAGGGCGACTACCAGACGATCACGAGCACCGAATTCCAAGAGCTCAGCGTTGGTCCCGCGATCCAGATCAGCTTTTGAGCCGTTCACGAGCCGCGGGCTCATTGCTGCATCGGACAGCTCCTCTCCTCACCCTCGTTTTGCTCGTCGTCGTCCTCGGGCCCGGCCTCAGGGGTTGCGGATGCAGATCATTCCGATGAAATCGATGTTCGAGCACTTCGGTAGCGCGCCGGTGCAATCGGCCGCGCTCCCGCATTCGTCGGAGCAGAACGAGCCGCCGTCTGGGCCTTCGACGCAGAGCGAGCTCGTGCAGTCGTTGCCGCTCGTGCAGGGGTCGATGCCGTTCTGACCGGTGCCACGCGCGCCGGCCTCGCAGAAGCAGCCGGTCGACTCGTCGCACGCGCAGCGGGCGGCGGCGATGCAGTCGCGATTGAAGGTGCAGTCGGCGCCGGGGCCGCCTTCGCCGACGGTGCTCGCGTCCGTCTTCGATGTTGCGTCGTCGCCACTGCTCGCGTCCCGCGTCGCGGTGTCGTCGCCGCTGCCGGAGCTCGAGCATGCGACGAACGCGCCGTTGGCGACCAGAACGGCGACGAAAAGGAGGCGACGGGTGGAGCCGATCATGATGTCGAGGCTACGACGTCCGAGCCTGGCTCGCGAGGCCTCGTGAAGGTGAAGCTCGTGCGGGCTCGCCCGATTGGTCCTCTTCACCGCTCCCACGCAGGTAAGCTGAGGACGTGACCGACTCCGCGCCGCTCGTCGTCGTGCAGGACGCGTTCGTCACGCGTGGCTCGGGCGTCCTCGTCGAGCCGCGCATCACGTTCGACGGCACCACGGGCGAGTTCCCGGTCGTGCTCCGGTTACCGAACGGCGAAGAGCGCGCTGCGATCGGCGTCTTCGAGACGTCCCACATTCGCGGTGGAAAGGCGCCGTTCGCGATGTTGCGCGTGCTCGCCGTGAAGCCGGAGGACGTCCCCGTCGGCACCGTCATCGTCCGCGGTTGAGGAGCCTCCGGAGCCGACGCGACGCGCGCGGTAGGAGTTGTCTCGCGGAAGCTCTAGCCGAGGCGAGAGCTTCGCCCGCGCTCAGAGATGGACGAATTGCGCGAGATAGCCGTCGGGCACGAAGAGCACTGGATGGCAGGCTGGCATCGTCGCCTGGTATTCGAGCCCCTTCGCCGTGACGTGGAAGAAGGTTGACGTGATCTCGAACCTCTACCACACGCCAATGCCCTACTCGATGTTCTTCAGCGGCGGGCAGGCGGTGCACTACTCGTCCAACTTCGCCCGACTC
>CAJDWT010000100.1_pt1 | contig 31151 bp, 26 predicted proteins | sample 7391671 | NCBI WGS metagenome assembly CAJDWT01 (sample SAMEA7055729, study PRJEB34461) | soil metagenome | biome: terrestrial ecosystem; feature: Peninsula; material: soil | place: Antarctica | collected 2016
AGCCGACCGGCGTCGCGAACGGAGCGAGAAACGGGGGCAATCGTGCGACCCCGCCGCCGATGAGCACCCGACAGAGCACCCCTGCCATCGCCGCCACGGCACCTTGGCCGACCGCGTGCAAGCTCGACGCAAGCACGAATCGAACGACGCGACGCGGCGACTTCAAAACCGCCGCGCGTGCGCGTGCGTACAAGAAAGAGGCGGCGGCGGACATTTGGAGATTGAAGAGAAAGCGCGAGCCCGTCGTTCTCCTCGAACAAGACGGGGTGATCCGCAATTAGGGGGACGCTACCACCAAGGTTTCGGGGTCCCCCCCAGGTTTGTTGTTCGTTTCTGCGCGCTTGCTCTTCAATGAGAAGGCACGTCCCGCCCGTCCGCAGACCGGGCAAGTCGGTGATCGCGACTTACATTCGATCCAAGGTCTCGGACGATGAATAAGACAGGAACAAAAATTGCATCAGTTTCGCGCCACATGCCTACGTCTGCGCGCGCAAAACCGACGACTGTCGCTCGTCGACCCGTTGTGAATGCGAAAGCTCCGCTTGTCAAAGCAGCGCCGAACAAAACTGCGGTAAAATCGGCTGCCTTGAAAAAAAACGCGAAGTCGATCGCAAAACCGGCGGGGGGAAAACCGTCGAAGGCGAAAGCCGCGAAGCACGAAGACAGAGAGTCGATCATCCCGCCGCCCAAGCGTTCGAAGAGCGCGAGCGCGGGCCACAGCATTCCTCCGCCCGGGTACGCGGGTGACGGTGCCGAGCCCGAAGCGCCGAACGAAGACGGCGACGACGCACCCGCGTCGACGGCAGCTCCCGTGAGCTCGTCGGCCGAGCTCGCTGTCGAAGAAGAGGTCGAAGCGGTCGTCGTCGATGAAGACGTGAAGCCGCCGAAGCCGGAGAAACGTCAAATCGAAGAAGGCGGCGGCGATTCGATGCTCGCGCGCTACTTCCGCGAAATGGCGACCCATCACGTGATGGGTCCGGAAGAAGAGCTCGCGACCGCGATCGAGGTCGAGCAGGCCGAGGTCGACCATTGGGTGTCGATCTTTGCCCTCTCCGGTCCGGCCGAGCACGCGCTCGATTCGCTCGAAAAGGATCTCCCGACCGGCGAAGAAGCGCTTCATCTCCCGCAGGTCGCCGACATCCGGAAGATCTTGAAGGCGGTCAAGAAGCAACACGGCAAGCTCAACAAAGCACAAGAGAAGCGTTGGCTCGTGACGACGACGTCGCTAGCGCGCGCGATCCGCTTGGCCGACAGCGATCGCCTTTGGATCGCACATTCGGAGGACGCCGCCCGCCGCATGGGCGTAGGTCACGAGCGCGATGAGCGCGACGAAGACGACGACGCCGATCTCGACGACGTCGCGCCGGCGTCGGTCCACCTCGACGAAGACTTGATCGGCTCGCCTACGTTCCAGAAGTACGGCGAGAAGATCACGACCGCTACACACCGTTCGAAGCGCGTGAAGAACAAGTTCGTCAAAGCGAACCTGCGCCTCGTCGTGTCAATCGCTCGTCGTTACAACCGCGGTCGCCTGCCGCTCATCGATCTTATTCAGGAGGGCAACATCGGCCTGATGAAGGCGGTCGAGCGCTTCGATCACACGCGCGGCTATCGCTTCAGCACGTACGCGTCATGGTGGATTCGTCACGCCATCAGCCGCGCGCTCGCCGACAAGGGCCGCGCGGTTCGCATCCCCGTCCACATGCTCGACACCCACAACCGCGTCGCCCGCGCCACCCAAGCGGTGATCGCGCGCACCGGCCGTGACCCGACCCTCGCCGAGCTCGAACGGGAGACGGGGATTCCCCAAGAGAAGCTCGACAAGGTCAAAGGCTCATGGGCCGAGACCCCGTTCTCGCTCGATCGCCCCGTCGGCGACGAAGACGGAAGGAAGTTCATCGACTTCCTCCAGGACGAAAACATGCTGTCGCCCTACGAAAACCTCATCTCGCAAAAGTGGGGAGAAGAGGTCCGTCGTCTGCTCGGTACGCTCACGCCGATCGAGTCGCGCATCATTCGTTGGCGCTTCGGTCTCGACGACGAGGACGAGCTCACGCTCAAGGAGATTGGTGACAAGTACAATCTCTCCAGGGAACGCATCCGCCAATTGCAGGAACAAGCGCTCGGGAAGATCCGCAAGCATATGCGCGAGTAGCAAGGTCGGGGCGGTTAACCCGCCCCTCACGACGCTTACGCGCCGTGAGCCTCCCCTCGCTCGGCTTACGCCGACTGCCGCTGGGGGAGTCTTCCGCCATTGCAACGTCTTCTCGTGACGGCCCTGACCCTTGTGGGCGTGCCCGCCCCTCACGACGCTTACGCGCCGTGAGCCTCCCCTCGCTCGGCTTACGCCGACTCGTTTTTCTCGAGGAGAAAAACGAGGACAGGGATCGCTGACGGAGGGCGCTCGGTCGCTATCGCTCCTCGCTTTTGTTCGCCTATTCTCGCTTCGCTCGCTCGGGGTAGGCTTTTCGTAAACACTTTTGACCGAATTTGTCGGTGCGCTGGAGCTGAAGGTGGGCCATGCTCATCGTTGGTTCTGATCGGGCTATTGGTCTGTGTCGGAGAGACGGGGGTCGTTGTGGATTCGGAGGGGACGCCTCCGACGTGGTGCTGCCTGTAGGTTGCAATGAAGGGTGATGTGGGATAGCCAATCGGTCGGGGGTGGGCGATGACGAAACGCAATGTGTTGCTCGGGAGCGGATTCACGATCGACGACGTCGCCGAGGCCTGTCGGGCTGCGGCGGTTGAGCTCATCGATGGCGTCCGCGACGGCTGGGGGAAGAAGGAGCTCGCGACGTGGCTGACCGGGCCCTACCACCAGCTTTCGATGCTCCGTTGCTCGCCCGAGGAGCTCGCGGGGCCTGGCTCCGATCACACGCCACAACCGCCCGCGGTCATCGTCAAGGTGCTGGCTGAGGACATCGTGAAGACGATGAAGCGCGCACGCGCTGAAGCGCTCGCCGTCATCGCCCGCTTCGCCCATGGCGACGAAGCGCCCGAGACGTTCGTGTGGCGCGTCCGGCAAAAAGGCGCGCTCGCGAGGATCGAGGACGAATCGGGTCGTACTGGCCTCGTCCCCAACGAGCGCCCGGCGCAACTGCTCGTCGAGCGCCTACTGTCGCTCTTCGCCGCCGACTACGTCGCCCGGCCGCTCGACTACGAAGACCGGGTCGGCCTCTGCAAGGTGTGTGGCACGGTTCGCTTCGACGATGACATTCGCCGCACCGGCGACTGCGGTGAGCATCGAGGCAGCGGCATGCGCCCGAAGCTCGACTCATCGATGATTGAAGCCGGCTTCCTCGATCCCGAGATCGAAATCCTGGGGGAAGAGCCGATGCCTCTTCACCTCCAAACGCTCATCCGCAGCGGCGCCTGATTTTAGGTCGGCAAGAGAGTCACAGCGGTTGGGATAGAGGTGATTTGCGCCTCGCAGCACCACTCCGCAAACTAACCGTAATCACCTTCTTTTTTCGGCGTTTCAAGAATGTGACCAAGTCGCGAGGCGCGCGGCCCACGCATTGCAACTCGTTCTTTTGCCATGATTCCTACGCGCAAGATCGACACGGTCCTCGAAAGCTTTTCGATCGACGACGTCGCGGCTGCGTGTCGAAGCGCCGCGACCGACTTCGTGCGCGGCGTCCGGGGCGGCTGGGGCAAGCGCGAGCTCGCCGCGTGGCTGGTCGGGCCGTATCACCAGATTTCGATCCTCCGCTATTCACCGTCCGCGCTGCGTTCGATGGGCTCGCGCATCCCCTTCCCGCGCTCGAGCTTCCACGGTCCGCTCGACGACCGTGAGCTGGTGCGCGTGATGTGGGAAACGCGCGAGCACGTGCTCGACGTCATCGATCGCTTCGTCATGAACGACTCGCGTAGCGAATCGTTCGTCTGGCACCTCCGCAGCATCGGCGCGATCACGCGCGTGGTCGACTCCAACGGCACGAAGGGCCTCGTTCCGAACGAGCTAGCTTCGCAGCATCTCACCGACCGCGTGCTCTCGCTCCTCGCGGTCGACTACGTCTCCAATCCGCTCGACTACGAGGACCGGGTTGCGATCTGTCGGAGCTGCAGCGCGATCACCTTCCGTGACGGCGCGCGCGAGACGCACGACTGCGGAGCGCATCGAATGAACAGTGGCATTCGTTCGAAGATCGAAATGGACGAGCTCGTGTTCGAAGACGGCGAGGTCGACGAAAACGAGGTCCGTCGCATGTTGGCCAAGATCTGAGAGCTGGCCACGTGCGACTCGCGCGGCTACCGCAGGCCGTGCGCGGCGAGCGCTTCGACGAGACGGTCGACCGCGCTGCGCGCTTCGGACACCTTGCCCGGCACGTGGTTGACGAGCACGCTGAACCCTAGCGGTGGCTTGCCCGGCCCTTGCGAGACGTAACCCGAGAGCGCGACGACGTCGGAGAGCGTCCCGGTCTTCGCGCGCACTGCCCTCTTCGAACGCAGCTCACGGAAGCGCTTGCGGAGCGTGCCGTCGACTCCACCGATCGCGAGCTGGCTCTCGTACTCCGGGAAAATGCCCTGATCGAGCCACGCGGCGCGAAGGAGCTCGACCGTGCTGAACGCGGTCACGCGGTTGGCATCGTAGAGGCCAGAACCATTTTTGATGACGAGCCCCTGGTCGCCGGCGCCTACTTTGTTCACCCAGTCGAGGACGATCGAAGCGCTATCGCTGCTCTTGGCGGGGCGACCTTTGAGCTCGTTCGAGAGTGATTTGAAGATCATCTCTGCGTAGAAATTGTTCGAGACCTTCCCGAGCTCGTAGAGCAATTCGGAGAGGGGCTTCGATTGGTGGCGGACGAGCACGCTCGTGGCCTTGCCGACGCCTGCTTTGACGTCGCCCTGCACCTTGATGCCGACCTCGTCGAGCATCGCCTTCAAGACGTAGCCGCCGAGGAGCGTCGGATCTTCGACGCGACGCGAGTAGCGCGCGTAGCGGGAGCCCGCGCCGATCTTGCCGGAGAGCTTGGCGGTCATGCGGTGCCCGCTGCCGGCGAGCTCGAGGCCGACGTTGTCCGCTCCATCATCGCCGGTCATGACGCTGCCCTCGACGTCGACGAAGCCTGGCGGGTCGAACGAGAAGTGCGCGGCCTCACCGGATGCGCCTGGGCGAACGGTGAGCGTAAGCGTGTTCTCGTTCACGGCGACGGCGCTGATGGGGGCGCGGAACGCCGCCCATTCGCTGGGCCTTTGCTCGAACGCGGGCGGGGTCGTCAGCTCGTCGAAGTCGCGTTGGTCGACGACGATGTCGCCCGTGATGCGACGAATGCCCTGCCCCTTCAGATCTTCGGCCATCGCGAAGAGGTCGGCGGTCGTGAGCGAAGGGTCGCCGTGACCCCGAAGGACGACGTCGCCCGTCACCTCTTGGTCGTGCGCCTTGCCGAGCAGCATCGTCTCGTAGCGGTGGTCGGCGTGGAGGAGCGCGAGCGACGCGGCGGCGGTGTAGAGCTTCGCGTTCGACGCAGGATTGAGCGGCGTGTGCTCGTTCGACGCAGCGAGCACCTTGTTGGTCGTGAGGTCCAAAACGGCGACGCCAATCTGCGCGTCGACGAGCCGCGGGTCCGACGTGAGCGTCTTCACCGCTTGGGTGAGATCGTCGGTCGGTGCGGGCGCTTGCGATGCACCGTCACGCGCGAACGAGAGGGCTCCCAAGAGCAGAAGCGGCGCCAAGTGGAGGCGTTTCGACATAACAAGGGTCTTTAGGCGAAGACCGTGCGCGATGGTAGCGTTGGCGGTCGATGCGGTGGTTTTGGCCCCTTCTCGCGCTCCCGGTCGTCGCAAGCGGGGCAGGCTGCACGACGCATCCCACGCCGACGCAGGAGGCCGCGCGGCCGATCGAGATCGTGGTGCCGGTCGACGCCGAGACGCTCGACCCCCGCTACGTCGTCGACGCGGTCGGGCTGCGGGTGACGCGCATGATCCACGCGGGCCTGGTGCGCCTCGACCCGCGCACGCTCGAGCCGGTGCCCTATCTCGCTCGCGGGTGGACGTGGACGAGCCCGACGACGTTGCACGTGGAGCTCAAGCCGGGCCTGCGCTTCCATTCGGGCGCGCCCTTCGAAGCGCGTGACGTCGTCGCCACCCTCCGAGCGCTCGGTGATCCGAAGGTCGCCTCTCGCGAAGCCCGCATCGTCGACGCCATCGCCGACGTTCACGCCGAGGGTCCGAACGACGTGATCATCACGCTCAAGCGCCCACACGCGACCTTGCTCACCGACCTCGAAATGCCTATTTTACGGTCCGATCAGGCGTTCTCGGCGCCCGCGCAACACGGTGAGCTCGACGGCCTCGGCCCGTACGAAGTGAAACACATCGAGCGCGGCGCGATCGAGCTCGCGCCGATGGACGGGATCTTCGCGCCCAAGCACGCGCTCGTCGTGCGCACGGTCCACGACGAGAATGCGCGCGCCTTGCGCTTACTGGCCGGGAGCTCCGACATCGACCTGAACGTGATCTCACCGACGCTGCTCCCGTCGTTCGAAGGACAGCACGGGCTCTCGATCGTGGCGGTGCCGAGCGCGAACCTCACCTATGCGATCTTGCGCGGCGACCAGGGTCCGTTCGCCGATCCGGCTGCGCGCGAGGCGTTCTCGGCGACGATCGATCGCGAGATCATCACCTCTACGTTGCTGGCGGGGCGCGCGAAGCCGGCGACATGCCTCTTGCCGCCGACGCTCTGGGCCCACACCGACTTTCCGCCGCTCCCCCACGTGCCTTCACCGCCGCCGACGCGTGGGCCCGTGACGCTCTTGACATCGACCGACCGCCTGCGCGTGACGATCGCCCGCTTCGCCGCACAAGAGCTCAACGACGCCGGTTGGAACGTGGAGGTCGTACCGCTCGAGCTCGGCGCGCTCATCGCCCGCCTCAACGCCGGCGACTTCGACGCTGCGTTCTTGCAAATCCCCGAGCTCACCGAGCCGAATGCGCTCCGCGTGTTCATGCATAGTACATCCATTCCACCAGCGGGCGCGAACCGGGCGCGCATTCATGACGCCACCATCGATGCGCTCTTCGACGAAGGCGATGCCGAGACGGATCTCGCCACGCGCCGCGCGACCTACGCGAAGCTCGAGGCCCTGAACCGCGAGCACATGTACCTCGTGCCGCTTTGGCACGAAGAGCAGGTCGCCGTCCGTTCGGCGCGCGCCGGCGCCTTCGTGCCGAGCGCGGAAGGTCGTTGGCTCGGCGTCGTCGCGTTGCCCTGAAGTCGTCGCCTCGTTCAGCGATCGCGGAGGAAGCGCTGACGGAACCCGAGCCGTCGGAACGCGACCAGCGCGGCGATGAAGCAGAGGCCGAACGCGGAGGCGAAGAGCCCGACCTCGTGCGCCTTGACGATGAAGAACGAGCCGGCGGTGCAGGCCGCGGCGAAGACGAAGAGCCACGCGACAGACGCGCTCGGGATCCGCGACGCCTGAAGGCGCGCGGCGTACTTCGCCTCGCAGTCCTCGCAGAGCTTACCCTTGGAGGGTGCGTGCTCGCTGCAGTACTTCGCGTCGCAGCGCGGGCAGTCGCTGTGGAGGCTGCCGCTGCCGCATGTCGCACACGCGCCGTCGACGACGACCGGCGGCTCGGCGATCGGCTCGGGGAGCGGAACCGATGCGGGCGCGCGTTCTTCACGGAGCTGGGTCGTCGAGACCGGCGGGGTCGGCACCGAGGTAGGGATGGGCTCGGGCCGCGAGACGCGCGCGAGGCCGAGCGACGGCATCGGGGAGTCTTTGTTCGCGCGACGAGCCCGAGCCCGGCTCTTCTTCGACGCCTTGAGGCGCGGCGCCGAAGAATGGCGCGGCCGCTGCTCGTCCTCGGTCTGGTGGACGAGGCGGAGCGAGTCGAAGCGATCCGCGAGCGAGTCGGCGCTCAGGCCGAGATAGGTGCAGTAGTCGGTCGTGGCGAGCTCGTCGAAGTCGGGCGCCTCGCCGTTGACGTAGGCGTACGCGAGGCGATCGCAGAGGCGAAGGAGCGACACCCGTTGCGCGAGGCCAGGGCTGTCGGCGAACGCGGTCGCCGGATCGTGATGGAGACCGACGATACGAGGGATCGGCTGCGGGATCGCCCATGCCGTCAGCATGTGCTCGGCGAGCTCGGCGTGGTCGAAGCCGAAGACCCCGTGCTCTTCGTCGAGCGTGCCTTCGAAGGAGTCGCCATGCTTCTCGAGGATCGGCGCGAAGTCTTTCTCTTGCTCGAGCATGATCCACTTGCCGATGTCGTGGAGGAACGCGGCCGCGAACATCTCGTCCTCGGGCAAGCGCCAGTCGGCGGCGAGATGCCGGGCGAGCGCGCCGGTGACGACGGCGTGGTTATGCAGCTTCTTCCACGTCTTCGTGCCGTCGCCCGGGAAGAGATTGAGGACCGAGCCGGCAATGGTGGCATCGCGGACACCCTTCGAGCCGAGCATCGTGACCGCATGCTTGATCGAGGTGACCTTCGACCGAAGGCCGAACGCCGCGGAGTTGACGACGCGGAGGACACGGACCGCCATCGGCGCATCGCTCTCCAGCGTCTTGACGACTGTCGCCACGTCGAAGTCGTCGCGCGCGGTCAGCGTCAGAATTTTGGCGGCCGCGAGAGGAAACGGTCGCGCGCCATGCATGCGTGCTGCGTGCGCCGCGGCGCTCCCCGGCACGCGTTTTTTGCGGATTTCCGAGGCGGGATCGCCCAACCAGTTGCGTTCGTCGAGAGTCACGGTGTGATGCGTAGTGCAAGCAGCGAGCCCACGATCTTGCGTCAATCGGTCGCCATCTCGTAGGACTCGTGGCTGACCGATGCGCATTCCCCGATCGATGTGGAGCTACGCGCGGGCCACGTGGCGGACGTTCTCCGACCACGGCGGACGGCTCCTCTCCGGCGCGATTGCGTTCTATACGCTCTTGTCGATCGTGCCGATGTGCGTGATCGCGCTCTACCTCGCCGGGTTGGCGACGGATGAGGCCGCGGCGCGCACCGCGCTGCTCGGAGACCTCTCGCACTGGGTGGGGGACGGCGGCGCGAGCACGGTGGCCTCGATGCTCGACGCAGCCGAGCACGGGGGGGCCGGTCGGTCGGCGAGCGTCGCGAGCATCGTCGTGCTCCTGTACGCAGCCACGCGGCTCTTTTCCCAATTGAAGCGCGCGCTCGAGGTGCTCTGGGATCTACCGAAACCGCAGGCGGCCGGTCTGAAGGAGAAGGCGTTCCGACAGCTTCGGAACCGCGGTGCCGCCTTCCTCGTCGTCGCGTTCGTCGGGCTCCTTTTGACCGGGCTCGTGGTCCTGAAGATCGGCCTCGCGGCCGCGGAGAACGCCCTGGATCCGACGCTCGCGGCGTCATGGGTCTGGCGCACGGTCGAGACCGCCGCGTCGTTCGTGACCTGCGCCATGCTCTTCGCTCTCGTGTTCTGGGTGTTGCCCAATGGGAAGATCGCCGCGCGCGATCTGTTCCTCGGTGCCTTCGTGACCGCGGCGCTCTTCAGTCTCGGCGCGGCGCTGATCTCTACCTACGTCGCGCGCAAAGGAGCGCACTCGGTCTACGGCGCAGCGACTTCGCTCGTCCTTCTTCTCTTGTGGGTTCACTACTCGGCCCAGGTCTTCTTCCTCGGCGCCGCGTTCACCGCCGTGCATGCCAAGGCGCAGGGCCGGCCGATCGCCGCGCGCGAGGCGTGATACGCCAAGGGTGCGCATGCACCTCCTCGTCGGCAACCCCACGGCTCAGAGCGGTAAGAACGCCGAGCGCATCGAGCTCGCGAAGGAGCTTCTCGAAAAGAGCGGGCTAGAGGTCGTCGTGTTTCCGACGTTGCCGGGCGGGGAGACGATCCCGCGTCTCGCCGAACGCCTCGTCCGCGGCAACGTGGGCTGCGTGATTTCGATGGGCGGCGACGGCACCTTCCGCGAGGTCGCGTCCACGCTCGTCATGTGCGGCGAAGCTGAGAAGGTGACGATGGGCATGATCCCGACTGGCACCGCCAACGATCAAGGACGGAGCTTCGGCCTCGAGGCTCGCGCCGAGGCGCTCGAGCGCAACGTCGCCGTCATCGCTGCCGGTAAAGAGACGCGCCTCGACGCGGGCAAGATCCACGTCTACGAGTCGGCGACCGGCAACGAGAAGACGGCTTATTTCTTCGACTCGGCGGGCTGGGGCCTCTCGGCGCGCGTTCTCGCGGTCCGAAACCAGGATCGCAAGAAGGTCGAGGCCCTCGGGCCGCTCAAAGAGATCTACCGCGACGAGCTCGTCTACGTCGGCGCGTTCTTGAAGACGTTCCTCGATTCGTACGTGACCAACGACAAGCTCGACGTCGACGTCGTCGCCGACGGCACCTCCACCCGGCTCGAAGGACTGACCGATCTGGTCGTCAAGGGGACGCGGATCTACGCCGGCGCGTGGGAGCTTGATCGCACGAGCAAGCACGACGACGGCCTCTTCGAGATCGTCCCCTTCCGCGGCAAGCGTGACTGGGCGAGCAAGGCGATCGTCGATCTGCAGGGCAATCCGCTCACCGAAGAGATGCTCAATCAGATCGGAATCGAGCACTCGAAGCCGTTCCGCGCGTCCAAGATCACGATGACGTTCCACGAGCCCGAAGGCGGCGCGAAGCTCGCGGCGCAGATCGACGGTGAGGAATTCTTCGCCGGCGAGCGCGTGACGATCGACGTCGTGCCGCGCGTCGTCCGCTTGCTCGTGCCCTGAGCGTCGATCGTTCGGCAGCGCTGAGGCGCGGCGCGTAGCACCGAAAAAAGAAAAGGGGCGCCTCGCTTTCGCGGGCACCCCTCGGGTTTACCTTCGGAGTCGAACGAGACGGTTACTTCGTCTCCTTCTTCTCCTCTTTCTTTTCTTCTTTCTTCTCCGCCTTCTTCTCCGCCTTCTTCTCCGCCTTCTTCTCGGTCGCCTTCTTCTCCGTCGCCTTCTTCTCCGTGGCGGCCGGCTTCTTGTCGGTCGACTTCGTCGTCGATTCGACCGGCGTCGCGGTGGCTCCGCTACCGGCAGCGCCGCTCGTCTCGATGTGGAACTCGACACGACGATTGTCCGCCCTGCCCTCTGGCGTCGAATTGTCGGAGATCGGCTTCTCTTCGCCGAAGCCGGTGGCCGAGAGGCGGCTCTTGTCGATGCCGGCCTTCGTCAGCCAGCTCACAACCGAGGCCGCGCGGTTCTTCGAGAGCGTCTTGTTGTACGCAGGTTTGCCGACGTTGTCGGTGTAACCCTCGACAAGCACCTTCGTGATATCCGGGTGCTTCTTGAGGATCTCCTCGACGGCGGTGAGGACGCCCTCGCTGTCTTTGCCGGGAAGGATCGCCGAGCTGTTGGTCTTGAAGTTGACCTGTTGCGTGATCTTGATCTGCCCTTCGGACACGTAGGCGATCGGGCAACCGTTCTTCTTCGGATTTGGGTCGGGCTGGCCGGGCTCGTCGGGGCAAGCGTCGACGTCGTTCTTCACGCCGTCCTTGTCACGATCGGGATCGGGGCAACCATTGAGCTTCGGGTCGTCGCTCTTGAGGCCGACTTCGCGCGGGCAGGCATCGAGCGAGTCGATGATGCCGTCGCCGTCGGTGTCCGGCGGGCAGCCATTGAGCTTCGGATCGTCGCTCGGCACGCCGGGTGTGTCGGGGCAGGCGTCCTTCGTGTCGACGATGCCGTCGTTGTCGCGATCGGGCGGGCAACCATTCTGCTTCGGGTCGTTGCTGTGAACGCCCGGAACGTCGGGGCACGAGTCGATGCTGTCGAGGATTCCGTCGCCGTCGCGATCGGGCGGCGGAGGCGGCGGCGGGCAGCCGTTCGTTTTCGGATCGTCGGTGCGAACGCCGGCGACCGTCGGGCAGGCGTCTTTCGAATCCTTGATGCCGTCCTTGTCCTTGTCGTCGTCGAAACGAGGCGTCCACTCGACCGACAGGAGGCCGCGGCTCACCGGCGTGCCGTAGCCACGCGTGAAGCCCGCGCCGCCGCCGAGGCCGAAGCGGAAGTCTGCGACGCTGTAGTGCGCCCCGAAGAACCCTTCGAGATACGTTCCCGCGGCACCCGGGCCGTCGCCGGCGAGACCCGTGTTCGGGTTCGCGGGGGTGGGGCTTAGGAGGGTGGCGACGGAGAGCTCCGGACCGATGACGAGCTTCTTGTCGGCGAGGCGGAGACCGGCCGAAACACCGCCGCCGATCGTGCTGCCGAGCGCCACCGAGCCGTAGTCGTCGGTGAGACCGCGGTATTCGACGTCGAACCGCGCGGCGTAGACGAACGCACCGACGTCACCGGCGGCGAGCAAGCGGGGCTGGAAGCGGACGCTGCCGTCGCTCGTGTAGTCGTCGCGGCTGCCGGTCGGCAAGAAGACCTGCGCGCCCAAAGCCAACGTGAACGGATCGCCGTAGACGCCGAGGAGCCGGAAATCTGCGCCGACGCTCAAGTCGCCGACGCCCTGCTCGTGCGCGGGCGCGTTGAAGTTGACGACCCCGACGTGGAGCGGATGGCCGTAGTTCTCGAGCGCGATCGGAAGATTCATTCCGAGCCGCAAACGGTCGAAGAGCACCGCCGAGTAGCCGACGTGCAGGAAGGCTTGGTTGCGGACGACGCTCGCCGCGATCGTGTCGTCGTTCGGCGGCGCGTTCTTGAACGTGAGCGGACGGTACGCGTAGTCGAGGACGAGACCGAACGCCGGGCGGAACTTGCCGCGGAAGTCGAGCGAGTCGTTGGTGAACCATTCGCTACCGCGCGTCGACGGATCGAACTTGTCGACGGCGAAGCCGCGTTCTTGCGCGCTTGCTTCACGAGAAGCGAGCGAGCCAACGGTGAAGAAACCGGCGGCGAACAGAGTAGATAGAAGCCAACGTTTGCGGGTCATGCGTCCTCGAATCGAAGGGAGAAAAAAGCGTTGGCGCGATGAGACACCGCTTCACGCGTCGAGCGCAAGTTCGCATTCCGCCTGAGCAAGCCGGTTCGCACCTCAGCGTTTCACCACCGAGATCGCCCGCTCGACCGCCGCCTTCGCGTCGACCGCACCCCAGCCTTGGCGGTCGACCTCGAGGTCCGGGAGCCTCTTCGCTGTTTGAATGAGAATACGCTTCACTTCCGCGGGTTTGAGCGCCGGATTCGCCTCGAGCATCTGCGCGATGACGCTCGTCACGATCGGCGCGGCGAAGCTCGAGCCGTCGACCATCTTGTAGTGCTCGTTGATGACGAGCTCGTCGACCGGCTGGTGCCGAGCCTCGTCGAGAGACGGGTAGATGCCGGCGTGCTTGTCCAAGAGCTTCGGGATGTCGTCGTCGCTCGCGCGATGGAGCTTCGCGAGGAGCTGCACTTGCTTTGAGGTCGGCGTGTTCGGGAGGATCGGCGCCGGGATCCAATCGGCGAGGGTGATGATCTCCGGCTTCTGAAGGCCGTCGATCGTCGGCCCGTAAGAAGACCGATAGCCGGTCACGCGGCCGAAGCTCGGGTTGCCGGCGTCGTCGAGCCCACCGACCGTGATGACGGCCGGGACGCTCGCCGGCGGGACGACGTAGCCCGGCCTGTCGCCACGGTTGCCGACGGCTGCGACGACGCAGATCCCCGCCCGCACCGCCGCTTCGGCGAAGCGGCTCATGATGTCGTCGAGGTAGCTCGCCTCGTAGTCGCCGCCGGCCGAGATGTTCAAGATGCGGATGTCGTAGCGGGCGCGGTTCAAGATCACCCACTCGATGCCGCGCGCGATGTCGTCGTGGTGGACGCGCGAGAGCGTTCCGACCTTGCAGAGCACGAGCCCCAGGTCGGGCGCGAGCGACTTGAAGCGTCCGTCGGAGAGCGCGCCGTTTCCGGCGGCGACGACCGACGACATCATCCCGTGCCACGACGAAGCGTCCGGATGCTCGAGCGGCTCGAGCCCGGATTTGCCGCTCATCAGGTCGTAGTAAGCGTGGATGCGCGTGTGCGGCGTCGTCAGATCAGGGTGCGCGTAAAAGCCTGAGTCGAGGAACGCTGCCACGACGCCGCGCCCCGTATATCTGGTGTCGGCGCCGATGCGCTCCCCGACCGGGAGCGGCGCCCGCGAGCGTGGGTCGTGGGAGCCGTCCGGCGACCTGAGCGGGCCAGCCGGAATGCGCGAGCTGGATTCATGGCCTTTCTTCATCGATTCCGCCGTTTGCGTGCCATCCGAGTCCGCTTCGAGTACACTGCTTTCAGCGCGATTTGTGCGCTTTTTTCGGCGGTGAGACACGAGCCGCCAGGCGACCTCCTCGATGGCTTCCCAACCGCTCCGCATTTGCCTCGTCGACATGAACAACGGCGTCGCCAACCAGGCGACCCGGTGCTTTCGCCGCCTCAACGACGCCTTCGCCAAGCGCGTCCGGGAGAGAAACCCCGACCTCGAGGTGTCGTTCCGGCACGTGCAACCCCGCAACTTGGCGGAGCTCCCCGCCGACGACGTCGACATCGTCCTCTCCTCCGGCGGCCCCGGCTCTCCGCACGACGGCTTCGACGACGTGTGGTGCACTGCCTACCGCCGCTTCCTCGACCGCGCCGTCGAGCGGAACATGAAGGACGCCACGCGCGCGCCGAAGCTCTTTCTGGTCTGCCACTCGTTCGAGCTGGCCATCCTTCACTTCGCCGTCGCGGAAATGGAGAAGCGCCCGACCACGAAGTTCGGCGTCATGCCCGCCTACATCACCGAGGCCGGGCAAAAGACCGACTACGTCGCGCCGTTCGGCTATCGCCTCTTCACGTGGGAGCACCGCAACTGGGAAGCGGTGAACCCGGACATGAAGCGCATTGCTGCCCTCGGCGGTCAAATCATCTCGAAGGAGTCGCACAAGAAGGCGGTCGTGAATCGCGGTGATGCGATCCTCGGCATGCACTTCGCGCCGGGCGTCGACGGCGTGCAGTTCCATCCGGAAGCCGACAAGGCCGGCGTCCTCGCGTGGATCGAAGACCCCGAGCACGCCGCCACGGTCGAGAACGCCTACGGCCCCGCGCTCTACGACAAGATGGTCAAGAGCCTCGCGAACCCGACGCGCCTCGCGCGCACGTTCGCGCTGATGATCCCGGGCTGGCTCACGTTCCGCTTCAACGAGCTCGCGAACGCGCGTGGCTACAAGCCGCTCACGCTCCCCGAGCAGCAAATGCAGGACTTCGACGTCGCCGTCTGACCCCAGCTCTCTGCTTTCACGGGCACGACGCGACGCGCGAGGCATTCGTCGGCGGAATGCACACCGTGTCGCTCGTACATTCGCAGGTCCTTCGCGTGACGCCGTCTTGGCCGAGGACGCTCGACGTGTAGCAGCAGGCGTAGCTCCCACACGAAGCTGCGTCGTAACCGGCCGGCGGCGGATCGTAACAGGTGCAGTCGTCACCCGTATCGGCGCAGCGATACGCGCCGCCCTCGGTCGACGAACCGGCGGACGACGAGCTCGAACAAGCGGCAACCAGAGCCAGAAGAGAGGCCCAAGCGAACGATCTCATCCTCGGAACGTGCGGACGGAGCCCGCGCTAAACAACTGTGCGAATCCGCACGCGGAAGCTTGCCGCGGCCCCTATAAATCCGGGAAACTAGCAAAGTGACCGAACGAATTGGCATCCTCGTCGGCTGGGAAGACACCTTCCCGGCGGCGTTCATCGCAAAGATCAACGAAACCCCTGGCTTCAAAGCGGAGCTCGCCACGATCGGCGAGACTCGCGCAGAGGGTTGGGCGTCGCCTTACCGCGTGCTCGTCGACCGACTGAGCCACGAGGTTCCCTACTATCGCTTCCATCTCAAGGCCGCCGCGCTCGCCGGCACGTTCGTCATCAACGACCCCTTTTGGTGGAGCGCCGACGAGAAATTCTTCGGCTACTCGCTCGCCGCGAAGATCGGCATCGCGGTCCCGCGCACGGTGATGCTTCCGCAAAAGAGCTACGCGCCTTCGATCGACCCGACCCGCTCGCTCCGCAATCTCCAGTACCCGCTCGAGTGGGAGAAGATCTTCGACTACGTGAAGTTCCCCGCGTTCTTGAAGCCGGCCGACGGCGGCGGTTGGAAGAACGTCTCGCGCGTCGACAATGCGCACGAGTTCTTCCGCGACTACGACGCGAGCGGGCAGCTCGTGCTCACCCTCCAAGAGTTCATCGACTTCGACGAATACATTCGCTGCATTTGCATCGGCAAAGACTTCGTCTTGCCGATCAAATACGATCCGAAACGACGCTGCTACATCGAGGCCGGCAAATTCATGTCGCCCGCGCTCGAGAACCGGGTCATCGAAGACGCACGGGCGCTCAACCACGCGCTCGGCTACGACATGAACTCGGTCGAGTTCGCGGTGCGTGACGGCGTCCCCTACGCCATCGACTTCACCAACCCCGCGCCCGACATGGACGTGCGTGCGATTCTGCCGAAGCACTTCAACATCGTCGTCGATCAGATGGCGAAGTTCTGCATCGACTCTGCGCGCGAAGGGCGCAAAAATGACGTGAAATACGCGTTCCGCAGCTATCTCGATCGAGAAGCGAACGGCGTCGCGTCGCTCCGTCCAGGAGGCTTGGCATGATCGACGACCAGTTCACCCTCGGGGTCGAAGAGGAATATCAAATCGTCGATCCTGAGACCCGCGAGCTCAAGAGCTACATCTCGCGCCTGCTCGAGGACGGCAAATCGGTCCTCCGCGAGCGCATTCGGACCGAGATGCACCAGTCGGTGGTCGAGGTCGGCACGACGATCTGCAAGAACGTCGGTGAGGTCCGGAGCGAGCTCGTCGAGATGCGCGGCGAGCTGAATCGCCTCGCCGAAAAGGGTGGCCTCCGCATCATCGCCGCGAGCACGCACCCGTTCAGCGACTGGAAGCTCCAAGAGATCACCGAAGGCGATCGCTACAAGAACATCGTCCACGACCTGCAGGACATCGCGCGCGCGAACCTCATCTTCGGTCTCCACGTCCACGTCGGGATCAAGGACAAGGCGATCGCCGTCGCGCTCCAGAACCAGATTCGCTACTTCCTTCCGCACCTGCTCGCGCTGACGACGAGCTCACCGTTCTGGATGGGTCGCAAGAGCGGCCTCATGTCCACCCGCACCCAGATCTTCAAGCGCTTCCCACGCACCGGCATCCCCGACGAGTTCGAGAGCCCGGAGCAGATGAAGGCGTTCGTCGATCTGCTCGTGAAGACCAACTGCATCGACAACGGCAAGAAGATCTGGTGGGACGTGCGCGCGCACTACCTCTACGACACCGTCGAGGTCCGCATCTGCGACATGCCGACGAACATGGAGCACACGCTCACAATCGTCGCGCTCGTTCAGGCGCTGATGGCGAAGCTCTACTTGATGTACCGGAAGAACACCGCATGGCGCTCGTATACGCGGGCGCTGATCGAGGAGAACAAGTGGCGCGCGCTCCGCTTCGGGACCGAAGCGCAAATGATCGACTTCGGACGCAACCAGGAGCGGCCGTTCAGTGAGCTCGCCGAAGAGCTCATCGAGCTCGTCGACGAAACGGCCGAGATCTTCGGGACGCGCGAGCAGATCGCCAAGCTCCGCGACATCGTCAAGCACGGCACGAGCGCGCACCATCAGATCGGCGTGTTCGAGAAGACCAAAGATCTCCGAGCCGTCGTCGACTGGCTCATGCGCGAGACGATGCAAGGGATCTGAAGCCTGCGGTGGATGCCGGCGAAGACGACGTCGAATCCTCGAAGCCGGCGTCGGTCAAGCCGACGAGCGCAGAGCTCCCGCTGCTCGAACGGCTCGGCGTAGGCTACTTCCGCAATTTGTCGAAGGCCTATGGTCCGATCGACGCGGGCGACGGCGTCAGTTACCTGAACCCCGACGAGCGCAAAACGCTCCGACGCGTCGTCAAGGCCGGCATCATCCGCGCGGCGATCGCAGGCGCGCTCTCGACCGTCGTCTCGGGGACGGCCGAGATCATCGCGCGCGACATCCTTCATCCCGACTCCGGCCACGCGACGATCCATACGCAGGTGAAGCTGTGGGCCGTGATCATCGGGGCGACCGCGATCGCCTCGGTCTTCGAAATCGCCTACCTCTATTGGGACGGGCTGAAGACGGTCCATGAGCTGTCGCGCGAGGCCGGGCTCGAGCTGTTTCCGCAGGGTGAGCGCACCGCGGTCGCGCAGGCGATGGCGCGCGCCGCGCTCGAGTTACCAAACCCGACCCGCGCCGTGTTCGGCGTCGACCCGCGTCGTGAAGCCTCGAAGATGGGGCTCATCTTCGCCTCGATCGTCTACAAAGCGAAGATCAGCGTCTCGAACTTTCTCGTGAAGGCACTTGTCCGCCGCGCCGCCAGCCGCGCGTTCGTGCGCGCGTGGCTCCCGCTCGTCGCCGTGCCTATCACCGCCGCCTGGAACGGCATCGTCGCGTGGCTCATCCTGCGTGAAGCGCGGATCCGAGCGATGGGACCGTCGGCGGCGATCGAGATGGTCGGCGAGCTCTTCGACGGACTGCCTCCCATCTCCGATGCCGGTCGCGCCGCCGCGCTCCGAGCGGTCGCGAGCTCGATCGTCCGAACGCGCGACATGCATCCGAACCTCGTCGAGCTCTTGGTTCGTGTCCGCGAGAAGGTCGGCGACATCGACGCGCAAGCGCTCGACGATCCGTACGAGCTCCTCGCCTGCCTCGAGCACCTCCCGAAGGCGGAGCAGGACCTCGTCATCGGCATCTTGTCGGTCGCCGCGATCCTCGACGGACGCATCACGCGCGCGGAGCGGAGGCTCGTCGCCACCGCCCGGATCGCCTGCAAAAAACGCGCTGATTTCGCGCGTCTCGAGCTCCTCCGCCACCGCTTCATGAACGGCGACGCGCTCGACCGCGCGCTCCTACGCGCCGTCGCCGACTGAGCTCAGAAGATCCCGACGGTGCCACCGATCCAGGTGTGGCCCTTGTTCTGATCGACCCCGAGCATCTTCCCACGCGAGAGGCGCACGAGCGGGAGGATCGGGACGTGAGCTCCGCCGTCGGCGAGGAGCATGATGCGGATCTCGGCTTTGACGGCCGCGCCGTCAGGCGTCGTGAGCGCGCTCGCGTACTCGATCTTCTTTTGGAGAATGAACGCGTGCCGCTGCGCGACCGGCACCGCATGGATCGCCTCTCTCGTGACGTCGACGATCACGCCCGAGCCCGCGTACGAGAAGAGCGGCTTCAGGACGTAGCGTTCGAGATCGCTCGGCAGCTCGGTCACCTCGTCGAGAAAGCGCGTCTCTGGAACGGCCGGGTGGGTGAGGAACGGCAGCGAGTACTTCGACCACGCCCAATACCAATTCGGATGCGCGCACCACGTGACGTCGAGGTCGTCACGCCAGTCGAACGGCAGCTTCACCTTCTTCACCTCGAGCTCTGACCGAGGTCGGCTCGATCCCGAAGAACCTCTTGGTGCAGGCAAAATCAGGCCACGTCTTCTGCGCGCGCGGCTCGAGGTCGAGCATTGCGACATGGGCGGGGTCGAGCCCGGCGGTCAAGATGCGACCGATGCGGGCGAGGCCGGCTTCGCGGTCCAGGCCGAAGAGACAGCTCCATTCACGATCGAGCGCACCGTGACCGCGCATGACCTCGCGCCAGGCGTCGGTCATCAAGACCTCGAGCGCATAGAGCGACGGAAAGCCCTGGAGCTCGACGACCTTCCCTTCGAGGCCGCCTTTGCCGTCGTCGACGAGCGCGAAGTCGACCTGCACGCACTCCGGCAGCGCCGTCATGTTCGGTGCGTCGAGCTCCGGCGGAATCGCCTTCTTCAGCGAGGGCAGGAGCGCTGGGCTCGAGAGCTGCTTGCAGATCGCCACTGCGTCGCTCGTGAGCCGCTCGCAGAGCGAGGCGCTCAAGAAGAGCGGTGTTTCGGCGAGGCGGAACGTGAAATCGCCGACGCGCGACGACAGATAGCGGACGTAGCCTTCGAAGAGCTTCTCGTCGAAGACTTGATTGTAGAGTGCACGCGTTTGCCGATCCATCGTATTTTCGGCTCGATTCAGTGCTCGGGTTTTTCCATGGCGGGGAGCGAGACGTGGAAGTCGTGCTTGAAGCGCTCCTGATAGGAGTCGATGAGCGCGACGACCCTCCCGTGGTCCTTCGATGTGACGGCGAGGCCGGCGTGATGCTTCTCCGGCACGCGGAAGGCGATCTCCGGATCAGTGTAGGCACTGAAGTCGGGCTCCTCTTGCTTGGCGAGCGACACGATGAGCCCGCCGTAGTCGTCCTTGTGGGTCTTCGGCAATTCGTAAGGAGCCGCGTCGCGGTCGATCTCGAGGTTCGCCCACTCGGCCCAGAGGTTCACGCCGCGCGACGCCTCGATCATGTCGGCGATGTGCGCGCCGCCGACGCGCGCGCCGCATTCGAGGAAGTAGAATTTGCCGTCACGCTTGGCGCGGATGAACTCAGTGTGCGCGGCGCCGCGCTCGAGACCGAGCACCTTCAGGACTCTGCGATTGAGCGCGAAGAGCTCGCGCTCCTCTTCGCCGCCGTGCGGCACGGTGACGCTCGTGAAGATGCCGCCGCCGTGGGCAACGTCGAACGGGGGAGCGCCGCACGCGTGCGCGGCCTCGAACTTCACCTCGCCCTTCGAGACGAGCGTATCGACGTGATAGACGCCTCCGGGCAAGTATTCCTCGAGCACGCGGTAGCTCTGCCCGTCGCCTTGCTCGCCGATCAGCTGCCAGAGCGCTTCGCGAGATTCGACCTTCTTGATGCCGATCGCGCCGGCGCCCGACCGCGGCTTGCTCATCCAGGGGGCGGGCGTTCGTTCGGTGAACGCGTGGACGTCGTCGTGGTTGAAGATACCGGTGAAGTCAGGCACTGGGATGCCGGCCCGGCGGGTGGTCGTCCGCATCGCGAGCTTGTCCCGGAAGTTGCGGGCGTTCGAATCGCCTTGGCCCTCGAAGCGGAAGTGTTCACGCAGAGCGGCGGCGACCTCGACGTCGAAGTCGTCGAGCGGCACGATCCGGTCGAATTTGCGGGTGCGCGCGAGGTAGGAGACGGTGCGGACGGTCTCCTCGAGCGTGGCGTCGACCTTGCGCGCGACGACCTCACCGATTTTGTCGCGAGGCCACTTGGCGTCGAGGAGCTTGTCGACGGTGAGGAGCGTGACGTGGGCGCCGCGCGCGTGCGCCTGTTCGAGGAAACGCTCGCCTTTGAAGTAGCTGGCGAGCACGAGCATGTGGACTCGATTCGATTCGTTCACGGACGAATCATCGCACGATTTTAGGCTCACACGGGAGCGTCGGTGCCGTGGAAGTTGTCGTAGCTCGTGAGTGGGATCGCGGTGCCTGGAGTCCACGCGAGGTCGGCGCGCCCGAGCCATTTTTTCAGACGCTCGAGCGCGGCTTCGTCGCCGTTCCACGTGAGCCCGACGACGTCTGCGCAGAGCGTGGGCTCAACGTCGAAGCAGAAGAACTTGGCGCCGCGCTTCACCTCGAGCGAGAAGCGTTCTCGGTTGGCGACGAGCCATTCGAGACCGCGCCGATGAAAGCCGCTGCGTTCGAGCTTCACGAGCTCGTCGTCGGGGGCGAGCCCCGCCTTCGCAGCCGCCGAGCCCTCGAGCACGTCAGCAATCTTCGGACCGATCTTCTTCTCGAGCACGACGCCGAGTCGTGGCGCCTCGCTCGTCGTCACCTCGAACCCGAGCGCTCCGAGCTGCTCGATCGTGGACAGGCCGCCGGCCTCTTCGACCTCGCGCGCGAGGAGCGCGGCAAGCGAAGGATCACGTTGAGCGAAAAATTCTTGCGCGTCCTTGCCGGTGAAGCCGGTCGCGACGAATTGGTCGTAAAATGCGGCGAATGCGTCGTCGAGCGTCGAAGGCGCGGCCGCGCGGCGGAGGACAGCGTCGACATCGAACGCCACGAGCATGCCGCCGTCGTAGTAGTCGATGCTGCTGTTCCACGCGCCCGGGTAGCGATGGTGGCTCAAGAACGTCGCCCTTGAGGCGTCGGCGACCGATGTGCGGGCATAGGCGGGGCGCATCGCGAGGTGGCGCCAATAGTTGACGACGTTCGAGAAGAAGCGCTCGGCCGACATTTCGCCGATGCGGACCGCGAGCAAAAATTCGTAGTAGCGCGTGAACCCTTCGGCGACCCACAAGGCGTCGGTGAAGCTCCCCTCGGTGAGGTTCAAGCGAGCGATCGGCTTGGGCTTGAGCCGCTTCACGTTCCACGCGTGGAGGAGCTCGTGGCCGGCGACGCGCACCGCCTGGAGGCGCGCTTCGGGGTCGATGAAGGCGTCCTCACCGATGCCGATCATCGTCGCGTTCTCGTGCTCGAGCCCCCAATGGGCTCGAGGGTCGGTGCTCATGACGAAGGCGTAGCTCTCGAACGGGAACGAGCCGAAGATCGATTTACACTCTTTGACGACCTTCACGAGGGCATCGACGAGCTCGTTCGCATTCTGTTCGAAGCCGATCGCGCGCTCGAGGAAGATGAAGTGGAACGGCGTGCCTTCGACGTCGCGCTCGATGTCGTCGAACCGTCCGCAGACGACCGGCGTGTCGAGGAGCGTGGCGTAATTGGGATACTCGAACGTCCGCGCGTCGATCGCCTTGGCGCCCGCGGGGTGATGAAAGTCCCAATTTTCAGGCACTTCGTAGGTTACACGGCACGGGCCATCGTGCCCGCGCACGAAGAAGAGGCGGGTGCCGAGGAGCACGGCCTGGTCGGTGCCGACGATGCCGCCGAGCTCGCCCCAGGCCGGATCGACGACGAACGCCTTGTACGTTATGCGGGTGCGCCGCCCTCCGCCCTCGACCCCGGCGCGCTCGACTCGAAACGCGCTCATCCCTTCGCGCAGGGCGACGAGCGCAGCGTCGGTCGACGCGTCGAAGGCCTTCACGTCGACGACGTCACGCGCATAGCGCATGAAGCCGTACGCGCCCGGGACCCACGTCGGAATTTCGAGGACGAGCTCTTTGCCGTGGTCGACCGTCATCTCGACGGCGAGGGCGTGCTCGTTCGGAAGGATCGTGACGCGATACGAGACCATGCTTGCCGCTCCGCTCACCAGCCGAGCTTGTCGATGTAGTGGCTCAGCATCTTCTGCCACCAAGGCCAGTCGTGGTTGACGTCCTGACCCCACAAATCAAGCTCGTTCCAGATCCCTTTCTCCCAGAGCAACGACGAGAACGCGCGCGATTTGTCGGGCCGTTCGTACGCGCCCTGCCCGCACACGAGGTGAATCGAGGAGTGGCGGAGGAGATGGAGCTGGCCGGGGTCCGACATGTCTTTCACGTACGACATCGGGTTGTTGAAATAGATGTCGTCGGTCATCACGCCGCGCGTGTAGCCGGGCGTGAGATCGTAGAAGCCGCTCATCGCGATGAGGGTGTCGAAGAGGTCGGGGCGGCGAAACATCGCGTTCGCTGCGTGGAAGGCACCGAAGCTCGCCCCGGTCGCCGCGATGCGCGCGGTTGGATTGCCGACCGCTAGCCGGATGTGCGGGACGACCTCTTCCTCGACGTACGCGGAGTAGAGCGCTTGCCGGCGACCGCATTCGCGCGGGTCGATCGAGTCGTTCATCCACGACATTTGGTTGATCGTGTTGATCGAAAAGACCGACACCTTGCCGGCGAAGATCTGATGCTCGATCGCCTTGATGAGCCAGAAGCGCTCGCAGTCGAACAGATCGCTCCCCGCGGTCGGGAACATGAGGAGCGGACGCCCCCAATTGCCGTAACGGACGATCGGCATGTCGAGGCCGAGGCGGTCGGAGTGCCAGCCGAAGACTTCACGCGGGAGATTCGGGTCGGTGAACATGGACGGCCCCAGCCTACACGAAACCGCGCTCGCCCTGCCCGCGGGGCGTGGCGAAAGCCTTCGAATCCGGTAAGAAAGGCGCTCGTGAAAATTTCGCTCCGCACCCAGATCACCGGCGTTTGCTCGGGCCTATTCGTCGCGGGCGCTGTGAGCGGTGGGCTGGCGGCCGCGCGGCTCACGCTCGGTGCCGAGAGCGCGGCGATCGCGGCGAACGTGGCGGCGAGCATCGCGGCGGTGGTCCTCTTCCTCGTCGCCGTCCGGGCCCGACGCGAAGACTTCGTCTCGCTGACGCTCCTGCCGCAGATCGCCGGCATCCTCGTCGGCACGCTCCTCGTCCACGCTTGGCTAATCGAAGGTCCATACCAGACCCACGTCTGGCTCTCGGAGAAGCCGCGTCAGCTCGTGAATGACTTCGTCGCCTCGTTCTCGATCTTGGCGGCGGCCTGGGCGTGCGCGCGTCGATCGGTCCTCATCGGCATCGTCGTCGTCGTCGCGATGCTGGTCGCCTACCGTCTCACGACGCCGATGTGGCACCTCGACGGCGCGCTGTTCAGCACGATCACCGTGCAACAACTCGTCTTCGCTGAGTCGCTCGCCGCGCTCTTCGCGGTGCTCATTTTCCGCGCGATTTCGTCGATCCGACTACATTAGGAAGATGACGAGACGCAGCGTCGGGTGGACGGTCCTCGCTCTCTCGGCCGCCGGCGTCCTCGCCGCGAGCTGCGCGCTCAACGCCGGGGCCATCATCTATGTCACTGAAGACGGCGGTGACATCTCGAGCGGAGGCGAAGCGGGTACTACTCTCGATGGCGGAGACGAGGCCGATGGCGACATCCCGAAAGACGGCGGGCCGCCCGTGCTCGTAGGCCCTTGCTACGACGACCAGATCCAGCTCGACGCCGGCTTCTGCATCGACAAAACCGAGGTCACCAATGCCAAGTACGTCAGCTTTCTCCAAGCGGTGGGAAACGATGCCGGCAGGGTGCCGCTCTGCGCGGGCCAATCGATCCTCGTGACCGGTGACGGCGCCGACCTCTTCACGCACGGCGACGACCCGGTTCGTGAGGTGAGTTGGTGCGCCGCTGCCGCGTACTGCGAATGGGCAGGCAAGCGCCTCTGCGGATCGCTCGCCGACGGCGGCGCCGTCGAGACCGCCAACAACACGTACAAAGACGCCTCCGCGAGTGAATGGGACTTCGCATGCACCGCCAACGGCGCGTTCGCATTTCCGTACGGCAACACGTACGACGCCTCCGCCTGCAACGGCATCGACAACGCGGGCCACAGACCGGTTCCAGTCGGCTCGGATCCGGCGTGCGCCGGCGGCTACCCTGGCCTCCTCGACATGAGCGGCAACGTCTGGGAGTGGGTGAACGCCTGCGACAACGCGGCAGCGAACACCAACTGCAAGCTCCGCGGCGGCGGCTTCAACGCCGCGGCGACCCAGATGAATTGCAACGCCGACGCGACCGGCAACCGCGTGAATCAGGCGCAGAGTGTCGATTTTGGCATCCGCTGCTGCTCCAACCCTCAATAAGGTAGATCTTCAAATCTACGTAGATGCTGTCAGGGGACGACGAAGCGGAGTCCTGCGCCCGTCGGTCCGACCGACGCGGTCATGCGCACGGCCGAGCGCTTGCCGAACGGCTTCACCTCGACGATGAAGAGCGCCGTCGCCGCGGTTGCGACGAGCGTGCCGGCAAGCAGGACGTTCGTGCGCGTCTGCGCGGCGTGGCCGGAGCCCGCGAGCGCGTCGCAGCCTCCGCTCGGCACCGTCGACGCAGGCGCGTCGTAGCCGCAGTGGTCGGCCCCAAAGTCGGAGCGCTTGGATGCAAGATCGATCGCGGAGGCGATCGTGACTCCCGCGAGCGCCAACGAAACACCGACGCCCGCGAGCGCGACCGGCAGCTTCCAGCCGCCTCCTTCCTCGGGCGCTGGCGTGGACGGCGGCAGCTTCGGCGCGGGCTCGTTCGTGCGGATGAACGTGCGGTCGCCGCCGTCGCGCCCTTCGAGGTCGATTTCGTCGGTCGTGTCTTCGCGGTGGATCGACACATGATGCTTGCCGGGCAAGAGGTGCAAGACGCGCGGCGAGCCGGCCCGAAGGAGCGGGATCCACGCGCCACCATGATCGACCCGGGCTTCGCACGGGCCCTTCGAGCGACATTGGATTTCGACCACCATCACGCGCGACGCAAACGCCTCCTCCGCGCGCCGGACGACCGCGGCCGCTCGTTCGTCGAGGTGCCGATGGCTCGCGAGATCGACGAGATCCATGCCGCCTGCCGGATCATCGGCGCGGAGCGCGCTCGCGACCGCGGCCTCGAGCGTCGCGTTGCTCGGTCGCAGGCGGTCGGCCTCGGTGAAGGCCTCTTCGGCCTCGAGCTCAGCACCCCGTCGGTGCGAGGCGAGGCCCCGATCGAACGCTGCTTGCGCTCGTTCATCGTCGGTGGCTGCGTTGGCGGGCGCGTCGTCCGCATGGGCAACCCTTGGCGCAATCACGGCGAGCGTGCTCACCAGCGCGACCAGCGCCGCATGCCTCCGCTTTACACGCATCGCGCGCAGCGTAGCATCGCTTGCCCTTGCGGCCTTCCATGCGACGCATCGTACGAAGCACACCAATAGGCTTCTTTTGTACCGCGTGCGCGGCTTCGATGCTGGTCCCAACGACGCCGCGACCGCCCGTGAGGGTGGCGCCTTGGTCGATTCCGGCGGGTCGGTCGGCGACGGCGGCCCGTGCGATGCGATCCTCAGCGATCTGGCGGCGAAGAAAGCGAAAGCGATCATTTGCACGCTCGGCGAGGTGTCGGACTGCTCGTCGTCACTCGCCGACGAATGCGGCTGCGCGGTCTTTGTCGGCGTCGAGAGCTCGATCACCGCGAACGACTACGCCGCTGCCATCGATCAAGCGAAGAGCGCGGGATGCACAGGCGCGTGCGACGTCTGCCCGTCGGTCCCGGTCCGAGGCTCGTGCATCGAGACCGGGTCGAGCTTCACGTGCTCTCCGCCTTGAGAAGGAGTCAGGAGCCGTGATGACGCGCACGACAACAGCTTGATGAGCTCGTCGTCTGTCTGCGCTTAGTAGGATTCCGTCAGTTTTTGGGATCGAGCGCGTGCGTCGGCGGAGATGTTGAGGTGGGCACGGCTGTCTGCGCCGGCAGCTTCTGAGTCGCAACCGGCGAGGCTTTGACTCCCGCCGGACGTTTGAATGGCCGGGAGACCGCGGTCGATGCGTCCGCTGTTGCCGTCGACGCAAGCGCTGTTGGGCTGGTGCTCGGCGTTGCCGCATGATCAACAGTCGTCGCGGCTAGTGCCGACGAGGGCGGGCTCGCTGAGTCGATGGTCACGATCGGCACCGCCGCCGCAGGCGCAGGCGAACGATTTGCGTAGAGGAGCGCGCCTACCATGACAGAGCCGACGATGGCGCAGAGCGCGGTCAGCCCTGCGTACCGCAGCAGTGGCGGCTTGGCCTGGAGTGGGGCCTGTGAGCGCAGTGAGGGTTGCGCGGCCTGCATGACCACGGATGCCGTCGCCGGCCCGCCGATCGCGAAGTCCGGTGACGAAGCGTCGCCCGTCTGAACGACACGACTCGCATCGCCTGGATAAACGTGCGCGCGCCGCAATGGCATTCCAAGCACCTGTGTCACCCGCCCCGACGAGTGTCGGGCCTTTTCCGACCCGAACGGTGCGACCACGTCCGCGAAATCTGCGAGGTTCACGAAACGATCATTGGCATTGCGGCGCAGGCACGTTGCGACGACCGCAGAGAGGCCTGGCGGTGCAATCGGCGCATAAGACGACAACGAAGGAGCCTCTCCAGAAAGCACGAGCGCTCCGAGCTCGGGCAGCGTCTCTGCAACGAAGGGCGGCCTTCCAGCGATGAGCTCGAAAAGGATGACGCCGATCGCCCACTGATCGGCGCGCTCATCGACAACCTTTGCGCTCTTCATCTGTTCGGGCGACATGTAGAGAGGCGACCCCATCACGCTCATCGTGCGCGTCATCACCATCTGATCGCTGGACGCGGTCTCCATCTTCGAGATACCAAAATCGAGGACCTTGATGGTCTCGAAGCCGTTTGGCGCTCGCTGAACGAAAAGGTTCGACGGTTTGAGATCGCGATGAACGATCTTGAGCGCGTGCGCCTCGGCGAGCGCTTCACACGCCTCGAGCACGTAGTCGACGGCGAGCGACACTGGGATGGTCCCGCGTGAGTCCAAGAGGTGACCGAGGTCCTCGCCCTCCAGGTACTCCATGACCATGTACGGGGTCCGGTCCGGCAGCTCGCCCACGTCTTGAATGCGCACGCAATGCTCGCTTTTGATCCGAAGCGCGGCGCGTGCCTCACGGAGGAATCGACCGACCACCTCGGCGTCTCGACTGAGCGCCGGAAGAATCATCTTGATCGCCACACGCTCGCCAAGCTGTAAGTGCGTGGCGGCGAGCACGTAACCCATGCCGCCAGCACCGAGCAAGCCGTCAACCCGGTACTTGCCGGCGAGGATCGTCCCTGGTGGCGGCGCGTCGGCGTGGAGCTCCTCCTTGCTGTGCGACATCGACCCAGAGGGCGATCCTAGCGCGAGCCGCTCACCTGTGAAAGCATTGCGCTGAGAGCGGTCTGGCTTGCGCTCGAATGCGTTCTCGCACGCCACCTCGTGTTGGCATGGTGATGAGGTCAATGCGGCTTTCTTTTCGTGTCGTCGGGCTCACTCTCTTCTTTCTCGCGCGAACGGCAGCGGCTGCCGATGACCCGGAGAAGCTCTTCGCGGACGGCAACGCGCTGATGGACCAAGGCAAGTTCGCCGAGGCTCTTCCCAAGTTCCAGGAGGCCGAGCGGCTCGACCCAGGCGTCGGCACGCAATTCAACATCGCGGTCTGCCAAGAGAAAATCGGCCAAACAGCATCTGCCTATCGCCACTTCGAAGAGGTCGCGACCCTGGCGCACGCGAGCGGAAAAAAGCAACGTGAGGACGCCGCCCGACAGAAGCTGACGGAGCTTGCTCCTAGGCTCGCGGTGTTCGTGATCTCGACTCGCGATCAGGGTGAGGTGCTCGTGAAAGTCGACGGCGCGATCGTACCCAAAGAGAAGTGGAGCGCATACCCAGTGGATCCTGGAGCGCACCACGTCGAAGCCATCGCTGCGTTGAAAGAGCCATGGAAGGGCGACTTCCCCGCGCCGGGTAGCGGACAGAAGGCCGAGGTGGTCGTTCCGATGCTTGTCGCAGCGCAGGGCAAAACAGTGACCATCACTAGGCAGTCGAGCAATACGCGGCGCACGCTCGGCTATGTGGTCGGCAGCGTCGGCATCGCCGGCCTGGTTGTCGCTGGAGTCACGAGTGTCATGATCTTGAACGATCATTCGACCGCAAAGGACAACTGCACGGCTCCGCCTGTCGCAGGAGGCAGTGAGAATCGATGCGCGGTCGACGCCAATGGCAGCAGCCCGGGCGCCGATGCAGTGAATCAAGGCAGAACACTGGTTCCCATCAACGCGATCGCATGGGGTGTCGGCATCGTGGGCGTCGGCGTCGGGACCTTTCTCGTGCTCATCTCCGGGCACAAGAGTGAGCCGCAGCCGAAGAGCGCGTGGTTGGTCGAACCGTCGGTCACACCGCTCGCGGGCGGCGCCTTTTTCGGCGTACGAGGCTCTCTTTGAGGGCGCTCGCATCGCGCCGCGTCGTCGTGCTCTCGCTCGCGGTCATGTGCTCCGCGTGCGGGCTGTTCGTCTCGTTCGATTACGACACGAGCAACGCGGACAACCCGGGCCAACGCTTCTCGCTCACTGGTACCGTGTCGGGTGTCGGTACCGGCGCGACCGCAGCCATCTCCGTGAACGGCACCCCGGGGGTGCAGACGCCAGACGGCCCCTTCACGATCGCGAACGCGCTGGTCGATGGCAGCGACTTCGTTGTGAGCGCCACAGCGCCGAACGAATCGTGCACCGTGAGCCCGGCGGGTGGGCGCGTCGACGGCGCAGACGTAAGCGTCACGGTGGAGTGTGTCACGAGCGACTCGAAGCTCGCGACGCTTATCGTCGATCAGACGAGCCTCGAGCCTGCGTTCGATCCGAAGACGAGCTCGTATGCGGGCCACCTTCCGTGGTTCGCCGACCAGACGTTCGTCGTCGCAACCACCACCTCACCGGACGGCACCTTCTTCGTCGACGACGCGGGGCCGTTCAACTCCGGTGCATCGAGCGCTCCGTTTTCGTTCGCGAATACGGAGGCTGTCGGTATCTCCGGCATCGCCCCCGACGGAACACGTGGCAGTAAAGTCTCGATCGCGCTTCGGCGTAGCGAGTACCTCAAGGCCTCGAACACGCCGCTCGCGGGCGGCGCGAACTTCGGTCAAACGGTCGCGGTCTCGCAGGATGGCGCCACGGTCGTCATCGGCGCGCCGTTCGAGGACGGTCTCTCCGCAGGCGTGAACGGCGACGCGCCGGGGTCATCGTTTCGTGCCGGTGCCGTCTATGTCTTCGTGCGCGAGGGCACCACGTTTCGGCAAGAGGCGTACATCAAAGCGACCAATACGCGACCCGTCCCCGATGATGCAGGCGGAGCGACGGCCGGAATATGGCCCACTTTTGGTTCGTCGGTGGCGCTGTCGGCGAATGGCGATCTCCTCGCCATTGGCGCCCCCGGCGAAACCAGCGCGGCGACCGGCGTCAATGGCGATCAAAGTGATACGAGCGCGATCTACGGGCGCGGCGCGGTCTACCTCTATCGCAGGACAAGCGGCACCTGGTCGCCTGACGCCTACCTCAAATCCTCTGATGCCTATGTGCCCGGTGTCGGCACCCAGTTCGGTGCGTCCGTCGCGGTCTCGGGCGACGGCTCACACGTCGCGGTCGCCGCACCCAAACCGTCGACAGGGAGTGGGACGGTCACACCCTATGTCTACCTGTTCACCAGCGCGCCCGCTTGGGCGCAAGAGGCGAGGATCCAAGGTCCCTCGGATCCGCTCGGCTTCGCGGCTTCGGTCGCCCTCGACAGCACCGGCAGCACGCTCGCTGTCGGCGCAAACATTGTGCCGCGGAGCTTCACCATTTCTACCGCGAACATCAGTGTCATCATGTGCGGATTGGTCGAGGTCTACAGTCGGGCCGGCAGCATCTGGTCGCTCAGCACCAATCTCGTCGCGCCCCCCGCTCCAGGCTTCACGGACGCCGCGGCCCTCGATCAGAAGGTCTTTCAACTCATGCTCGGCACCTCGGTCGCGATCAGCGCGGGTGGCGATCGAATCGTCGCCGGAGGCCCGGGCTTCGGCACGGCGCCCGGCGCGGCAGCGGTCTTCGTGAAGAACGGACCGGCGTGGTCTCTTGAGTCTCTCTTGCAATCGCCCTCCCGTGCCGCGGACGAGCGCTTCGGCGCGAGCGCGGCGATCTCGACTGGAGGCGACCTCGTCGTCGTCGGCGCGCCTGGAGAGCAGAGCCTGCTCGCGGGGGTGTTCGTCACCCCGCCCGCTGCGTCGACGACCGCTCAAGATGTGGGTGCCGCATTCGTCTTCGCACGCGGAGG
>CAJDWT010000029.1_pt1 | contig 30978 bp, 27 predicted proteins | sample 7391671 | NCBI WGS metagenome assembly CAJDWT01 (sample SAMEA7055729, study PRJEB34461) | soil metagenome | biome: terrestrial ecosystem; feature: Peninsula; material: soil | place: Antarctica | collected 2016
GCGAGCGGCTCGTTCTTCGCGAGCGCACCGTCGGTCACGACGACGATCTTCGTTTTGCCGCCGAGCGCGCGCAGGCGATCGGCCGCGAGCGCGACGGCGGGCTCGAGGTCACCCTCTACCTCGCGCGCAGAGAGCGTCGAGATCGCGGCCCGGAGTCGCCGAGCGTCGCGCTCGAGCGGCGAGACGACACGAGGCTCGTGCGCCGCTTCGATGACGATCGCATCCGAGCCGGGCGAGAGCGAGGCGACGACGTCGTTGGCGGCGCGGATCGCCTCCGACATACGCGTGGGGGTCGAAGGGCCGGGGACGTCGTGTGCGTGCGCGGTCGCGCCCATCGAGGCGCTCGTGTCGATGACGATCGCGACGTGATCGCCGACAATCGTCCCGCCACGCGCGGCCGGGCGCGCGAGCGCGAAGGCCAAGAGCAAGAGCGCCAGGATTTGGAGGACGAGCGGGACCTGTGCGACGAGCTTCTTGAAGGGATGCTTGGCGAGGAGATCGCGCTCGGCGGCGGCCCAGAGCCACGTCGACGGGACGCGCAGGCGCTCGCGCCGAATCTTCAAGATGTACATCACGATCAGCGGTACGAGCCCAGCGAGGAGGGCGAGACCGCGGACGTTCAGGAGCTCGACGGCGTGCATTTCAGTCGACCGCGCGTGAGACGAAGCGGCGGACGGCGTCGATCGTCGGCTCGCGGTTGGTGGTTCGGACGTAGGCGGCGCGCGTGCGCTTTGCGATCGTGCGGAGCGCGGCGAAGAGGCCGTGGAGCCGCGTGAGGTAGGCCTTCACCGCGGCGTCGTCGACTGTGACCTCGAGGAGCGCGCCCGTCTCCGCGTCCTCGAGCGCGAAATCGCCGTCGTAGGTGGGTGATACCTCGTCGTCGGCGAGCACCTGCACGAGGGCGAGGTCGTGGCCGGCTGCGGCCGCGCGCGTGAGCGCGGCGTCGAACGGACCGGAGTCCATGAAGTCGCTGACGACGACGAGCATGCCTGGCCTGGGTGACCGGAGAACCACCGAATCGAGCGCTTTGGTGAGGTCGATGCCGCGTGCGGGCGCGATCGCATCGAGATCGCGGAGCACCTTCGGTAACGCCGCACGCCCGCGAACGGGCTCGGTCATCCGGTCGATGCCTTCGGTCGCAGCTACGACCTGCGCGCGCTCGGCGCCGGCGAGGGCCATGTAGGCGATCGCGGCGGCGATCTTCTTCCCGGCCTCGAGCTTCGTCGGTGTGCCGTAGTCGAGCGATGCGCTCGCGTCGACGAGGAGACGCACGACGACGTCCTCTTCCATGCGAAAGAGCTTGAGGACAGGCTCGCCGGTGCGGGCAAATGCCATCCAATCGATGCGTCTGAGATCGTCGCCGGGTGCGTAGGGCCGGTGCTCGAGGAACTCGGCGCTGCCGCCACGACGCTTGGCGATGTGATCGCCGCCACCGCCCGAGCGCGCACGGACGCTCAGCTTCCGTCGAAGCGCCTCCAGCTCGCGCGCAAAGCTCGGGTCGAGGAGCATCGATTCACGCCGTCGTCGGGGCGGCCGGAGCGGCCGCTTCGGTCGGCGCCGCTGCAGCGCGAGCAAGGGCGGCGTCCTCGTCACGGAACGCCGCTTCGGCCTGGGCGAGCGATGCTTCGTAACGGGTAACCGCGCGCGAGCAACGGCGCGCCGCCGCCGCGAGGAGCCCGAAGCCGACGAAGCCCCACGCCATCGCGCAGCCGAAGCCGAACTCGACCGTGGCGCCGGCGTCGACCTTGTCGAGCGCGCTGACCATCGCGAACGCGAAGAACGGGCTCGGCGAGGCGACCAACGCCCATTCGTCCTCCGTGCCGCTGGTGGTGACGGAGCCGATCGCGACGATGATCCACGGCAGCGCGGACACGAGAAAAAGAATCGCGAACGCGATCAGTCGAGCGATCCACGGCGTGTTGTCGCGCGCGCGCAGCCACGTGACGAGCCCGGCGATGAAGAACATCGCGATGCCGACGATGCCGAGGATGCCGAGCAAGAGGACGAGCGTCACCGACTTCATGAGGCCAGGGCTGAAGAAGCGGCGGACCGGCCCCGCGTTTTCGCGGAGGAGCTGGAGCGTCACGCGGCGCGAAGGGCCGTAGGGCTCGAACACGAACATGAAGAGACAGAAGGCGATGAACGCTGCGAACGTCGACACGCCCCAGCACGCGAGCACGGCGCGGCTGTCGTTCGACGTACCGAGCAGGCTGGGCACCGCGCACATGGCGGCGACGAGGGGCGCGGAGACCACGAACCAGCGCTTCAACCCGAACGAGCGATCGTCGGACGGGCCCGTGAGGTTCGAGATCGTCGTCTCGTAGAGAAACCAAGCCGGCAGGGCGATCAAGAGGAGCGGGATCACGATGAGAAGCGTCACGTATTCGAGCCCGAACGGCGCGCGCTCGTACGCGAGCGGGAGCCAGATCGGCGAGAACTGGGGCATCGACGGCCAGAGCTCGTGGACGCCGGCCGAGAGCGCCGCGCCGAGGAAGCCGTAGAGCATCGGCCCGATGCAGATGGCGAGGATGAGCGTGACGACGATCGCGCCGCGGAGGCTCGCCATGAGCGAGCTCACCGCCAGGCCGAACGCGACAGCGAGCCCAGCGAACAAGAAGAGGAACGCGAACGCGATGATGACCTCGGTCGCGGTGACGCCTCCGAACAAGAAGGAGAGGGCGCCGACCGGCGCGAGCACGACGATGTAGAGCGCGATCGACGTGTAGGCGGCCATGAACTTGCCGCGCGTGATCTCTTTCGGCGTGAGCCCGGTGAGGAGCACGGCCTCCCAGGTGCGCCCTTCGCGCTCCGCCGCGATGCTGTTGGCCGCGATCGTCGGGCCGACGAGCATGACGACGAAGTAGCCGATCGAGAAGAACGATTGGAAGAGGCTCTGTCCGAGGGTGGCGGGCGAGGTACGGTTGCTCGCGGCGATCGCACCGATCGCGCACATGAGGAGCGCGATCGACAGCGTGAGCGCGAAGAGAATCCACGGCGTGCGACCGAGGCGCGCCGATTGACGCATTTCGCGCATCCAAATCGCGTTCGGCTCGGCGAAGAGCCGTTGCCAGCCCTTCTTCATCGGCAGGCTGACGGGCTCACGCGAAGAAGGACCGCGTGAGACGGGCGACGGGTCGGCGGCCATCGTCATTGGACCTCTCCTTTGGTGACCTCGAGAAAGATGCGTTCGAGCTCGTTGCGCTCGGGCTCGACGCCGACGACCGGAACGTTCGCCATGACGAGCGCACGTACGACGAGCGACAAGGTTTGCTCGTCGCCGGAGTAGGTGACGACGGCGATTCCAGGCCCAGTAGGCGTGACCGCGTGCACGTTCGGCATGCCGATGAGCGCGGGACCGACCGCTTCGGCGGCGGCCAGCACCCGCACCTTCGCGCGTTTGGTCGGGACCGGCACGGGCTGCGGAACCTGCTGCGGCTGTTGAGGTTGCGCCTGCGGATTGTGGCCATACGCCGCCGGCGGATGATGCTCGGCTGGAACCGACATGAGCGGAACGCCGCCGGGCGGCAGCTGAGGCTGTTGCTGGCGTTGCTGTTGGACCGCCACGAGGCGACGACCAATTTCGCTGATCGGGCCGGCGACGATGAGCCGACCGCGCTCGAGGATCGCGACCGACGTACACACGTCGGCGAGCTCGGTGAGAATGTGGCTCGAGAGGAAGATCGTTTTGCCCATTGATCTGAGCTCAAGCAAGAGATCGCGGATCTCGATGCGCGCGCGCGGATCGAGGTCGCTCGCCGGCTCGTCGAGGATCAAGACCTTCGGATCGTGCAGGAGCGTTCGGGCGAGCTGGAGGCGCTGCTTCATGCCTTTGCTCATCGTCGCGACGAGCTTGCTCTCGAGCTTCGTGAGGTCGGTGAGCTCCATGACCGCGTCGACGACGGCGTAGCTCGTGCCTGCGGTCGGGACGCGGTAGGCGTCGGCGAAAAACTCGAGGTACTCCCGCACGGTGACGCGCTCGTAGACGCCCGCGTGGTCCGGCATATAGCCGATCATCTTGCGGACCGCCTCGGGCTCGAGCGTGACGTCGAGGCCGTCGACCTCGACCCGCCCCGCGAGCGGCTCGAGCAGCGTCGCAATCACGCGGATCGTCGTCGTCTTGCCGGCGCCGTTGGGGCCGATGAAGCCGAAGATCTCGCCCTGGCCGACATCGAAGCTGACGTCGCGCAGGACCTCGAAGCGACCGAAGCGATGCCACAGGTGACGGACGCGAATCGCCGGGGGTGGAAGCGCGATTCGCGCTTGCACTTGGCGGTCTTCTTGCTGCAGCGCGGGGTTCGGCGACGCGCTCGGTGTCGTTTGCATCGTCATGGCGTCCCTCCTTGGCCGACCACGCGTACGAACAGCCGGTCGCTCTCCACGTCGAGGCCGGAGTCGTGCTTGAAGCCCTCGCCACCTTTCACTTCGGCGAGGACCACCGGGACGTCGTCCGGCAGCCAGTCGACCGACGGGCCGACGACCGATTCGAGCGGCGACCACGCCTCGGTCAACCGAGCGTGGGTCTTGTTGTCGAGCGCCGCGGCGGTCGTGGCGATGTCGAGCGGGTGCACGCTCATCGTCGAGACCGGCGACGAGCGCCGGTACGCATCGGCGAGCGCGAGCTGGCCGGTCGAGGCGTCGACGCGAGCCTTGTCGGCGATCGATGCGAGGTAACGCACGCCGTCCTTCGGGACCCAGACGAGGACGTCGTCGAGCTCGCGGCCGGTGTGGTTCACGATCTCTAGGCCGCCGCTCGGGGTCGGAAGGACGGCGATACCGCCGCCGAGCTCGGTGAGGCCGTCCTCACGCGCTACGATGGTCTGCCACGGCAGTGAGACCACGTTTTGGAGCGACATGCCGCCGCGCTCGACCGAGATCTCGCTCTGGTCGTCCGAGTCGCTCGACAAGATGCCGAGCACCGATTCACCGTTCGTCGCGGTCACGGCGAGCTTGCGGGTGTCGCTCGTGAAGAAGCCGCGGAAGCGGCGGATCGCGCCGCGCTGTACGCCCGCGCCGGTCTCGACGAACGCCAGGTGACGAGCGCGCCCGCGCCAGCCCTTGCCCGCTAGACCGATGAAAACGATCAGCCCGAAGGTCACGAGGCTCGCGATGGGCGCCCACTTGAGGGGCGCGAGCGGGTTGCCACGCTTGGCCGCCTGCAGGAAGATCACCGGCCCGGAGACGATCGAATAGAGGACCAGGAGGATCGCGGCGATCGCGAGCGCGCCGCGGAAGTTCTCGTTCGGGTCGAGCGCTTTGCGCACGCCCTCGACGTCGCCGCCCGTGAGCTGTCCGCCGCCGAGCTCGATCGCGCTCGTGGCCCGACGAGTCCACGCATGCGTGATCAGGGCGACGATGCGTGATTGCACCCATGTGTCGTCCACGAACGGAGCGACGGTCGGATCGACGGCGAGGAGATGCACCTCACCGAGACCGTAGGCGGCGCTCGCGCCGTACATGCTTGGGGTGAGGTTGCCACCCGAAAAGCCGGACAGGACCGCGCTCACCGACGGCGGCGGCCCTTTCGACGCGCCGGTCGCACGGGCGAAGAGAAATTCGTTCGCGGGGCCGGCGGCGGTCGTCATCGAGATCGGCACGAACGGATTCGTGCCGCCGGCGGGCGACGGTACGAAGTGGATCGGCGGCAGGCTGTCGCCGTCGTCGTCGAGCGTGGGCTCGGGCAGAGTGCCGGGCGTCGGCGGGCGCGGCATCGTCGGCGCGGTCATGAGCCCGGGCGAAGGCGGCACCGGGATCGCGCTACCGCCGATGAACGTCGAGAGCGGCGCAGAGCGAAGGTCGTCCGGGCGCGAAGGGACGACGGCGAGCGTTCCGCCGGCGATGACCCAATCGGCGAGCGTCTGGAGCGACGTCGCGTCGATGCGGGCGAGGAGATCGGAGTGAATCAGGACGACCGTCGCCGCCGCGTAGCCGGCGGGATGATCGGGCAACACGGGGTCGCCGGTCGAAGGGTCGAAGCTCGGCGCGCCGATGCTCAGCGTCGATGACGGCGAGCGACCGTACGCGTAGCCGGCGGAGCCTGCCGGGAGCCAACTGAGAACGAGCGGCCAATTGCGCATTGCCACAGCGATCCGCGAAGGCTCGTCGACGTCGACGAGGAGCGGAGATTCGCCGCTCGAGGATGTGGGCAGCGTGATGTCGGCGAAGAGCGCGCCTTGATCGTTTTTGACCGACACCGTGTACGTCGGCGACTGGTAGGCAAAGCCGTGCGTCGGCAGCTTCACGATCACGGTGCGACCGGGCGTGACGCTGAAGGGCGCGTGCGTCGTCACCGACTGCGATTCACCCCCCCACGGCATCGCGCATTTCAGCGACACGGTTCCGTGCTGAGTCGAGCCGCTGACGTTCGTGATGCGAGTGACGACCTCGGTCCAACCGGTGCCGGTGTTCGCGTCGGGGCCGAAGATCGGCGCGGCGTGCACTTGCAGCGTCCCCTTCACCGGCGACGCGATTGCGTCGGCGGATGCAGAGGCTGCCGCCGGGTCGGGAATGAGCGCACCGCTCTCTTCCGGGACGGCGAGGGCGCTCGCCGGAATGACGAGAGCGAGCGCCGCGACGAGCGCCGCGCTCCAGGATCGCATCTTCACGCGCGAGCCCCCGTGACCTTCGCTCGTTCGGCGTCGACGTTCTCCGAGCGCGTCGGCACGGCCGCCAAGAGCGCATCGATGATGGAGTCGGTGGTGATGCCGTCGGCCTCGCCTTCGAACGACCGAATCATGCGATGACGGAGCGCGGGCCTCGCGACCTTCTGCACGTCAGCGAACGAAACGTGCGCGCGTCCTTCGCAGAGCGCGACGGCCTTCGCCGCGAGCACGAGCGACTGCGCGCCACGAACGCCGGCGCCGAAGCGCAGGCCACGTTTCGCGAGCTCGGGCGCGTCCGGGCTAGCTGGGTCGCTCGCGCGCGTCATGCGCGCCGCATAGCGGGCGATCGGCTCCGCGATCGCCACCATGCGGCAGAGCGAGCGGAGCTGCAGAACGCCTTCGCGACCCAGCACGCGCGGCGGTGCCTCGGTCGCCTTGCCGGTCGTCCGGGCGAGGACCTCGACGAGCTCGTCCTCGCTCGGGCTCGGCACCACCACCTTCAAGAGGAAGCGATCGAGCTGGGCCTCGGGGAGGGGATAGGTCCCCTCCATCTCGATCGGGTTCTCGGTCGCGAGGACGAAGAACGGCTCCTCGAGCGCGTAGCGCGTGCCTGCGATCGTGACGGCGTGCTCCGCCATCGCTTCGAGGAGCGAGCTCTGCGTCTTGGGCGTCGCGCGGTTGATCTCGTCGGCGAGGACGATCTGGCCGAAAATAGGACCTTTTTGAACGGCGAACATCGAGCCCGCCGCGCGCTGCGCCGGGTCCATGACGAGCACGTTCGTCCCCGTCACGTCGCTCGGCATCAAGTCCGGCGTGAACTGGATGCGCGAGAACTTCAGATCCAAGCACTGCGAGAGCGTGCGCACGAGGAGCGTCTTGCCGAGCCCGGGCGCGCCTTCGAGCAGCACGTGTCCGCCGGCGGCCAGCGCCCACATCACCTGATCGACCACTTGTTCTTGGCCGACGACGACTTGACCTATCGCCTCGCGAAGCTTGTCGACCGCGTTCTTTGCCTCTGAAAGCCCCGCCTCGAAATTCGAAGTCATCGATCCTCGTCTGTTGTCCTCACGTGACCGCTGCTCTACCGAACCGGCTCAATCTGCTGCCGATTCGTCACGCGTCCATCACGGTTGATGCGTCACGGCTGAAAGTACTGCCGAACGTTCTCTCTGTATTCCTCCGGCACGTCACTTCGTTCGACGCCGTCGACCTCGCTTGGTCCGACGACGCGGAGATCGCCCGTGCCACGCGTGTTCGCGGTGCCGCCCGCTTTGCCCTGCGTGTACATCGTCACCGAGCCGGGCATCGCCTGGCCTTTGTTCATCTTTCCGTGCGAGCGCGACTTCAGCGTCTGCGCGTCGACCGGGTTCGTCGAGCCAGCGTGCGAGCCTGCGCCTTCGTCGTGCGAGCCTCCGCCGCCTGCTTGTTGCGACCCCGACTGTCCGCCGTTGTTCCCGGGAATCATCATTCCCTGTTGACCCTGCGCGACGCCGCCTTGTTGCCCCTGACCCTGTTGGCCCTGCTGACCCTGTTGGCCCTGCTGCCCCTGTTGGCCTTGCTGCCCCTGTTGACCTTGCTGCCCCTGTTGGCCTTGCTGCCCTTGTTGGCCTTGCTGCCCTTGTTGGCCTTGCTGACCTTGTTGGCCTTGCTGACCTTGTTGGCCTTGCTGACCCTGTTGGCCTTGCTGACCCTGTTGGCCTTGCTGCCCTTGCTTGCCGACTTGCCCTTGGGCGTCGTCGGCTCCTTTTTGCGCGTCGTCGAGCTGTTGCTGGCGCTTTGCTTCGTCGCTCTGGTCGTCTTCTTTCGCCAGGTTCTTGAGCTCGTCCTCGAGCTTCTTCTGACCTTCGGGCGTCGACAGATCGTCGGCGTAGCTCTTCATCGTGTCGGCGTCCGGCTGCGACACGCCGTTCTTCTTCGCCTCTTCTTTGAGCTTGTCGGCGAGGCGCTTGCGCTCTTCCGGCGTCATCTTGTCGAGGGCCTTGCCGAGCGCGTCCGCGAGCGCCTTTGCGCTTTTGTCGCTCTGCGCGCGGTCGAGCGCTTCGCTCTTGGAGTCGACGTCCCCGTCCTGCCCCTTCATCGCGTCGGCGAGATTACGAACGGCGTCCGCACGCGCCGCGCGCTGCTTCATCGCCTTCTTTTGGCCCGCGATCGCGTTCGCAACGTCTTCGGCGCCATCCTTTTTCGCGGCGGCCTCGGCCTCGTCGAGCTTCTGTTGCGCGAGCTCGCGGTCCTGCTTCTCACGCGCGTTCGCGAGGCGCTCCATCTCCTTGTCCATCGCCTGGAGATCGTGATCGCCGAGCGCCTTCGCCGCCTCTTTGGTCGCGTCGGCCTCTTGCAGCTTCGAGACGGCGCTCTCGAGCCCTTGACGCTTCTCTCCTGATCCGAGCGAGAGGCGCTCTTCGGTGAGCTGGTCTTGCAGCTTCGCGATGCGGTCTTGCGCCTCGCGCTTGGTCATTCCCTTCGCGAGCTCGTCTTTCAGCTTCTCCGCGTCTTTCGCGATCTTGTCGAGGCGCTCGCGTTGCGCTTCGTCGCGCGCGTCGACCTTCGTGAGCTCGGCGACGTGCGTGAGCCCTTCGATGTTGGCGACCTGAATCGTCGACACGCCGGGCGCCTGGGCGAGGATGGGATGGACGGGCATCGGCGCACGCAAGACGAACACCAGCCCGGCGGCGGCCAGAGGCAAGAGCGCATGCACCGGCTTGAAGACGACAGGCCGCGTTTTGCCGTCGGCCTTCTTCGTGAGCGCGTCCTCGGCTGCCGAGAGCACGACTGCGCGCGCCGGATCGCTCGCGTCATCGTCATGAGCGCGCAAACCTGTCGCGCGTCGAGAGCTCAGATCGATCGCCGTCGTGATCGCCTCGTCGGACGCGAGGCGCTCGTCCAAAAAGAGGGCGACGTCGACGTCGCTCCACCGTCTGCGGCGTGCGACGACGAGACCGGCGATCGCGCCGGCGGCACCGACGACGATCGGCGCCTCCTTTCGGAGGTCGGCGCGTCCGAGCCTCCACGCCAAGGTCGCCGCGCCGAGCCCGAGCGCCAAGCCGATCGCCGCCCCGCTCAGCGCATGACGCGTGAGCAGGCGCGCGCGCACCGAACGGGCCGAGCTCGCGAACAACGGATCAAAACGACCTGGGAATTGGGAAGCCACGACCACCTCGAGCGTAGGGTCCGAAGAGCAACGGCGCGGAAGAGGATTCTAGTCCCCACCATTCTAGTCCTGAACGCCCCATCCTTCCTACGTACGTAGGCGCCAGACGATTTGTTCGACGGAATCGTCCTCCAAGCCATGGGCCTCTGGATCGTCCGACCCCCCATTTTTCCCAAATCCCGATACGCGGAAGCGTCCAGTCCGACTGGACGCCAAGGAAAAGGGGCAGAAAGACGCTCTTTTTGGGGGCATGGAGAGAAGCGGGCCGTTGGCCCGGCGGGTGCAATGAACGATGACATCCCACCCGGAGGCCCCGTGCTCCCCTTTCAAAAGCGCAACGTTTCGAACAGCCAAGCCGAAGACCTCTCGAGCGACGACATCGTCGAGGTGGTCCACAAGGTTCGTCATGCCGCCAGCCTCGCGCCGGCCGCAAAGCTGAACGCAACGATGCGCTCTGCGCAGCCGGCCTTGCGCCAGGCGCCGATGGCGCGCTTCGAAGAAGACGAAGAAGAGATGACCTGCCTCATGCCGGCCAAGGGGCTCTTGGTTCCGGCGCCCGCGTCCCGGCCTGCTCCCCGTCGCTCGGCGCGTGAGACGGCGACGTCGTTCCGTCCGATGCCGAATTCGATCCCGCGCTCGCCGCTCTACTCGACGCACGAGCGCACGGCGCTCGACAGGCGTACCGGCGATCAGCGCCTCGCGTACGCGACGCCCCAGCCGATGGCCGTCACGGCCGCGCGCCAACAGATGTTCGTTCCGAAGGCGCCCCCGTCCCTCGCGCCGATGGCGATGCCGTCGGTCGACAGCGAGCCGCACATCCACGCCGGCGCGACCGTCCTCACCGCGCGCACGTTGAAGAGCCGCCCGACCGCATCATGGGCCGCCGCGCTCGTCGCGATGGGCATTTTCGCGGGTCTCGTCACGGCGGCCATCGCTCGCGGCGACTTCTCGAGCGGCGATGAAAAGGTCGCGTCCGCCTCGGCGCAGTCGATCGGCGAGCAGGTGATCCCGTCGCAGCCCGCGTCATCGCCGGCGCCGCTCTACACCGTCTCGAATGCGCCTTCGATGGCGATCGCGTCGCCGATCGTGATGCCCACGCCCGTGAGCACCGGCATCGTCGCCGCCGCTGTGCTCCCGGTCGCTCCTGCCGCGCCCGCGAAGGTCGTGCACGTCGCGCAGCGCCCGACCGTCCACGTCTCGAAGCACGCAGCGCCCGTCGCTGAGAAGACCGAGGTCGCGGTCGCGGACAAGCCGGAGAAGAAGTCGAAGGCGAAGAAGGCCGGAAAAGACGACAGCGGGTTGGCGAGCGCGAAAGAAGCGCAAGCCCTCGCCGATGCGCAGCTCGCGGCGTCGCTCTGAGCGGCTGTCCGAAGCCCTTCGGGCATCGTTGTAGGTCGCATTCGCACATGGAGCGCTGCGTCGTAGAGGGTGGATCTTAGGACCCCCACAACGACGCGTTTCTCCATGTCGGAAAAGAGGCGACCAATCGACATCGACGCGGAAGGAATGGAGCAATTTCAGGAGCATCGTTGGCTCGGCCGATGCAATACTTTCGGTCAGAGACTCGGAGGTTTCCTAGATGCTCCCTCAGATCAAGCGTCCCGGCCGTGACGATGGTGAAGTCGAGATCGAGGTTGTCGCCGTCAAGAATGTTGATGGGAGCGAGATCTCCGACGACGATCCGACCGTCATGGCGAGCAACACGTTGTTCCCGAAGGAGAGCCGCCGCGGCAAGAGCGACCTCGCCAGGCGTGGCGAAAAGCCGGTCTTCACCGACGAGCCGACGCGCTTGATGCCGTCCAAGCACGGAGCAAAGTCGCCGGCCGTGCAGTCGCATGGGGTTCCCGTCGCGCCGCCGTCCGTTCGTCCGCCGGCTTCGCGCGCTCAGTCCGCGTCCGTTCGCCCGCCGCCCGCTTCGATGCGACCGGGCAGCGGCCTTCCCGACGCGCGCATGCCGAGCCGCATGCCGTCGGTGATCCCGCCGCCCGCGTCCGCGAATTCGTTCCCGGTCGCACCGACGTCGATGGAGTTCCGGCCGATGCCGAACACGACGCTCGCGTCGCGCCCGTCCGACGCGCCGCCGCCCTTCCGTGATCGCGAGGAGTCGCAGACGAACTTCCGCCCGCTCAGCGAGCTCGCGGAAGGAATGCCGCACGACGTGAAGCACGCGCTCGCGGTCCCGTCCGCCGGCGCGATCAAAGCGCAGGTCGAGGCCGCGCGCGCCAAGCGGCACGCCGACCAACGTCACTCCGACCAACATCACTCCGAGACGAGGTCGCGTGCGGCCGAGACCTTGGAGGTCACGCCCGTTTCGATCTCCGAGCGCTTCGTCGTCAAGGGTCGGCCTGCGTTCCCGTGGGCCGTCGCCTGCGTGGCGATGGGCATCGTCGCCGGTCTCGCCGTCGCGTTCACCGGAGGGCGCGCATCGGCCATCGCCGCCTTCATCGATCCATCCCACGAAGCTCCGGTTGCGGCGGCGAACGCGCAAGCCATGCAAGCGGCGGCGCCCGTCAGCACCGATCCGGCGGCGAGCCTACTCGCCGGCGCGCAAGCGGCTGCTCAGACCGCGAATGCAAACCCGGCGCTCCCCTCCGATCTCACAGCGACCACGCCCAACGTATTCGCTGTCGGTCGTGCCGCCCCGACGGCGTCGACCGCGGAAGCCGCTGCGCCGGCAGAAAAACCGGCAGCGAAGAAGGTTGCCGCGACCACCACGCATTCGACTCCGCATGTCGACAAACCGGCTACGCCGCCGCAGCCGAAGGCAGAGCCGAAGGCGGTCGAAAAGACGGCCGACAACAGCGCCGCTTCGAAGCCGGAGCACCATTCTTCGTCGAAGAGCAGCAGCAAGCATAGCAGCAGTGCCGGTGGTAGCGGCGGCGGCGGAGACGTCGACAGCGCTGCAGCGGCCGACGCGCTCGCAAAGGCGCAGCTCGAGAACTCGCTCTGAATCTCGGTCACATTTTAAGCTGAGAGAGCCTGTCGAAGGAGGGTCATCCAGCGCGGATGGCCCTCTTCTCTTTTGTCAGGGAGCGCCGCACGCGTAGCGCGCGCCGTCACCGGTGTCGAAGCGCATGCACGCGCCGAGGCCGAGCGCTTTGCAGTCGACGTCGACGACATTGCCGCGCACGCAGGCCTGGAGATGGTCGCCTGAGCACACGTCGATCTGGCAGGTCGGCGTCTTCGCGGCGCAGGCCGAGGCGACGTTCCACGTGACGCCGTCGGGGTCGGGGATGCAATTGGTGCCGAGCGCGGCGCAGTTGACGGTCTCGAGCACGCCGGACGCGCAGCCGTGCGCGACGTCGTTCAGGCATCGAATTCCGCGCTCGCGCGCGCACGTGCCGGCGTCTACGGCGGCGACCGCCATGCAGCTCGGACCGCCGGCGTCGGAGTCGACGCACTGGCCGGTGCCGAACGACGCGCAGTCGACGCCGATGTCTTTCGTGACGCCGCCGCCGGCGTCGGCGCAGTAGCTCAAGCTCGTGCCGGTGCAGCCGCTTTTCGTGCACGAGAGCCCTTGGAGGCCGGTGCAGCTCTTCGGAAGGGTGCCGACGGTGTCGGCCGTACACGACTGGCCTTCGGCCAAGCACGACGATGCAGACGACAGCGCGTTCAAGGCGCGACAGTCGACGCGCGTCACGCCCGTCGGCGCACACGCAATGAAGACGCCAGGAGCGACGCAGGTGAACGGTCCGTTGCCGTCGTCGAGCGCCGGTGGGACGCCGTAGACGCATGCGCCCACGTCCTTGCAGGTCTTCGCGCCGGAGAGGCAGGCCCAGTAGTCGTGGGCGGGGCCAATGACGGGCCGGTTCGGTGCGGCCGTGCAGTCGTAGGCGAGCGTCGCGTTCGCGATGCAGGTGCCCGGTGCGTTGTCGCCCACCGGCGACTGACAAGCCGCGAGGAGCGCGCAGGAATCGACCGCGACCTGACGTGCGGTGCTCTCGTCCCACGCGCAGAAGTCGGTCGATGGATCGCCGTTGAAGTGACCCTGCACGCCGCCCTCGCCCGCGTCGTTCGTGAAGTCGGTCGAGTGGAAGAGGTCGACGCAGCCGAACGCGAACGCGCCGAGCGATGCCGATAGCGCTGCGCCGCCGAGGAGGAATCGGAGGCGCACGTCAGAAGCTCCCTTCGAGCTTCAAGGTGCCGACGCCGGCGCCGATCTTCACCGAGCGCGTGGTGCCGACGGTCTTGGCTTTCGAGGGAGGGTCGGCCCATAAGACGACGGCGAGACCCGTGACGCCGGCGGCGGCGATCCAACTGCCGAGCGCGACGGTGTCCCAGACGTGGACCGTCGATTTTTTCGAGTCGCAGTCGCTGCTGCTACCGCCGGTGCAGGCGTCCTGCGCGTCGGACTGCGCGCCGCCCGCGACGACGAACGAGCCGACGCCCACGCCGACGAGGACCACGGCGCCGGCGGTCGCCAAGATCGCCGGGAGGTAGTTGTTTTTCCCCGAGCGCGCTTCGGCCGGCGGCGCCTCGTTGGCTGGGTCGGCCTCCCTCGGCCCGGCGACGAGCTTCGGCAGCTGGATCTGCACTGTCGTCACGTCGCGCTCTTTCAAGACGAGCTGCTTCGAGAACGTCCCGCGCCCTTTCGAGCGCGCTTCGACCGTGTGGGTGCCGGGATCGAGCCGGAGCCCTTCGGAGAGATCGCTCACGACCGTGCCGTCGACCTTCACCTGCAGATCGTTCGGACCGACGTCGGCCGGCGGGACGAGCTTCAAGGTGGGTACGCGCGAGCGGAGGTCGGCGAGCGGATCCCGGACGGCGTCCTCGACCTCGGTGTTGTTTTCGGCCTTCGAGAGAAGGTCGGCCGCGGTGTAGTCCGCGAGCGCCGCCGCCATGCGATGCAGGTTGCTCTCACACAGAGCGATGTGGAAGCGGAGACCGGCGGTCATCTTGATCGCCGACGCGCGACGGAGCTCGTCGAGCGCCGTGTCCCAATGCTGCGCCGCTTCGTCGGCCTCGGCCTGCTTGAACAGCTTGCGTGCGTTCTCGATCTCCGTCGGCGTGGGGTCGGCAGCCGCCGTCGGCGCGAACGACGCGACCGCTGTCAGCGCGACGACGGCGAGGCCGAGGCGGATGCTCATCGGCCGTTCGCGGTGGTCTCGGTCGAGAGGAGCTCGGGCCAGGCCGAGAACGCGCTTTGGTACATCGCGCGCTCGGCACTGACGTCGTGCTTGCCGCCAGACGGAAGGGACGGAGGAGCAGGCATCGGGAAACCGCCGAGCCCGCCCAAGCCACCGAGCAGGCCGCCGCATGCGGTCCCGCAGTCGGACGTGAGGCATTGGAAGACGCCGAGCGCTTCGCCGACGCCCGCGCCGCCGCCGCTCGAGCAACCGAGAAGGCACGTCGGGTCGATCCCGCCGCCGCCTCCTCCGCCCCCGCCGGTGCCGCCGAGGCCCAAGCAAGTGGTGGTGACGCATTGGATGACGTCACGACACGCGCTATCGCCGAGGCACGCGGCGACGTCGGTTCCGCATTGCTGCGCGACGCACGTCCCACACTGGACGAGACCGCTGCCGGCGTCGACCGCCGCATCGACCGACGGTGGCGCGCTGTCCTCACCGCTCCCCGAGTCGACGCTCACGAGCGCGTCGGTGCCGGCGTCGAGCGACGTCGTCGTCGGGAAGTCGTCGAGCGGGCCACGGCTCCCGCATGCAGCCATGATCGCGGCCGGAAAGAAAACGCACGCTGCGAGAACGCCATGTCGCTGCATCGGCGGCAAAACGTACTACGGTTCCTCGTCAAATGGCAGACCGTCTCGAGGTCGCTCGTACCTCCGCGGAGGTATTGGCAGCGTGCGAAAAGGGCGAGAAACTAGGGCGCGTCGGCCTCGTGCCGACGATGGGCGCGCTCCACGAAGGGCACCTGTCGCTCGTGCGTGAGGCGAAGAAGCACGCGCCGTTCGTCGTCGCGTCGGTCTTCGTGAACCCGACCCAATTCGGCCCGAACGAAGACTTCGACAACTACCCGCGTGACCTCGCCGGTGATCAGGCCAAGCTCGCGAGCGCCGGCTGCGATCTCCTCTTCGCTCCCGACGCGAGCACGATGTACCCGCCGGGCGACCAAACGCGGGTGCGGGTCGATGCGCTCACCGAGCATTTGTGCGGCCCGTTCCGACCCGGTCATTTCGAAGGGGTCGCCACCGTCGTCTCGAAGCTGTTCGGCATCGTCCGACCGTCGGTCGCCGTGTTCGGTCGAAAGGACTACCAACAGCTCAAGGTGCTCGAGCGCATCGCGACCGATCTGTTCTTGCGCGTGCGGATCATCGGCGCCCCGATCGTGCGCGAGAAGGACGGGCTCGCGATGAGCTCGCGCAACGCGTATCTCACGGCCTCTGATCGCGACCGCGCGCGCGCGCTGTCCGCCGGGCTTTCGGCCGCGTGGCGCAAGCACGCCAGTGGCGAGCGCTCGAGCGAGGTGATTGTCAACGCCGTGCTCTCGCACGTCATCCAAGTCGCCGACAGCATCGACTACGTGAGCATCGTCGACGCCGACACGCTCCAGCCCGCTATCGGCTCGGTCGGCGGTCGCGCGCTCGTCGCCGTCGCGTGTCGCATCGGAAAAACAAGGCTGATCGACAACGTCGTGCTCGGCGAGGACGTCGACCCACGGGCGGGCATGGACGACGCCGCGAGGGCAGGGTAATCGTCCAGCGCATGGCGGGCATGGCGGGCATCTCGGGGCGCTTCATTGTCATCGAGGGGATCGACGGTGCAGGGACGACGACGCAGGTCGCACGTCTCGTCGACCGTCTCCGAAAATCCAAGGTCGACGCCCGCGCCACACGCGAGCCCTCCGACGGGCCCGTCGGCACGCTCATTCGCCAGGTCCTCTCCGGCCGCGTCGTCGTCCCCGGCGGTCGCGCGCCTGGCTGGACGACGATGGCGCTCCTCTTCGCTGCCGACCGCGTCGATCACGTCGAGGCCGAGATCGATCCCGCGCTCGAGCACGGCGCGGTCATCATCTCCGATCGGTACGACGCCTCGAGCCTCGCCTACCAGAGCGTGACCTCCGGCGGCGGTGGTCAGGCCGCGGTCGACTGGATCGTGCAGCTCAATCGCCGAGCGCGTCGCCCCGACCTCACGATCGTGCTCGACGTCCCGGCCGACGTCGCCGCCAACCGCCGTGAGGCCCGCGGCGAGCCGGCCCAGCTCTACGAGCACAACGAGGTCCAGCGTCAGCTCGTCGTCTTCTACAAGAACCTCGCGAAGGTCCTCCCGAACGATGAGGTCGTGCTCGTCGACGCCACCGTCTCGGTCGAAGAGGTCGCAGAGCGCGTTTTTGCCGTCTATTCTGCGTTCTGTTCGGCTCAATCGGGCTGAAAATTTGCTCCTCACCCGAGCATGGCGCCAAGGTGATGAGATGAAGCTCTCCGTCCTCGCGGCCGTCTCGGTGCTCGTGCTCGCTGCGTGCGGGTCGAACCTGCCGCCGCCCTCGTCCACGCCCGAGCCCGCACCCGCTTCGTCAGCGTCGGCGACGTCGGCGACGCTGAGTGAGGCTCCGCCCTCGAATGTTCTCCATCGCAGCGAGGTGCATCGCGTCGTCGCCAAAGGGCTCGGTGCGTTTCTCTCGCGCGTGGAGGTCGACGACAAGCCGGCAAAATCGCCCGACGGGAAGTTCGTCGGCTTTCGCATCGCTGCGCTCAAGGGTGACGGTTGGAAGAACGTCGACCTCAAGCCCGGCGACGTCGTCAAGAGCGTGAACGGCTTCCCGATCGAGCGACCCGAACAGGCGCTCGAGGTGTTCCAGTCGCTCGACGTGGCGAGTGAGCTCCGCGTCGGTGTGCAGCGCGCCGGCGCCGACCACGAGCTCCGCTACGCGATCGTCGACCCCTGAAGCACGGCGAAGCGGAGCACGAGCTCCCCGTCCGCACGCATGCCGACGTGCGCGTCCTCGATCCGCATCGATCCCTTCGTCGGGTCCATCGCGGCGAGAGCCTCTTGCAGGATCGCGCGTGAATTTGGCTCGATCGCGCGATCGAGCTTCGCGAGCGCCTCGAGCCAGACCTCGCCCATCGCGCGGTCGACGCGATAGATGGTCTGCAGGCTCGGATGCCCGACGCGGGCGAAGATCGCCGCGCGGGCCTGCGTCGAATCGTCGAGACGGAGGCGCTCGACCGGACGCCCGATCCACGTGTCGAACGCGCGACCGCTCGCGTCGATCTCGAGCCGTGAGGTCGTCGCTTTGCGCGCTGCTACCGCCGGCCTGGCGACGGGTGCCGCCGACTCCATGGTCGTCGGCCAGACAATCGACGTGAGCGCGCGACGAGCGTCGAGCGCGCCGCGCGGCCTCTTGTCCGGATCGTCGTCCACCATCGCCAGCACGAGCGCGTCGTGTCGCGCGTCGAGATCGCGGTGCGCGCCGCTCGGCAGCTTGCGCCCAGCGAGGTCACGCGCGCCCGGATCGCCGGTCAGCATCTCGAGCAGCATCGCGCCGACACCGTAGACGTCGCTCTCGACCGTCGCCGGCTCGCCGCGACGTTGCTCGGGGCTCATGTACGCGAGCGTTCCGATGACGCCTGCGGTCGCCGTGGCCGTGAGGTCGCCGAGATGGGCGACGCCGAAATCGCCGAGGCGCGTAACGCCGGCGCCATCGAACAGCACGTTCGCCGGCTTCACGTCGCGATGCAGGATATCGAGGCGATGCGCTTCGGCGAGAGCGCTCAAGCAGGCGCTCGCGATCTCGACTGCGCGCGCCGGCGCGATCGGCTGGCCGAGCATCATCGTCTCGAGCGTGCCGCCGCTCATCCACTCGAGGACGATCGCGGGGCCGTCGGAGAAGTAGTCGCGCATGGGCACGACGTTCGGGTGGTCGAGCGCTTGAAGCGCCCTGATTTCACGCTCGAAGCGACGAATCGCATCGCGTCCGCCGGCGCGTCCGTCGCTCGCGAAGATCTTGAGGGCGACCGTCTCCTGGCGGACGACGTCGGTGCATTCGAGCACGCGCGCGCTCGCAGTCGAAGCGACCTGACGAACGACGTCGTAGCGACCGTAGAGACGAGACTTCGCGTCGGCGACGGCGGGCTCGGGTGTGCGCTCGGATGCGCCGCCGAGATGCGTGAGCTCGGCCTCGGCCTCACGGGCCGCGCTCGCCATTCCGAGCCGCGCGAGCGCGTCGGTGAGGGGCACGAGCGCGGCGCGACGCTCGGCCGCTGCGCGCGGGACCATCTGCAAAGCACGCACGGCGCCTTCGAGCTTTCCGTAGCGGACGAGGAGCGTGCCGAGCGCCACCGCGGACGCGTAGTCGACCGCCGATTTGCGGAGCGCGGCCTCGAGCACGCGCGCGGCCTCGGCCGGCTCCTTGTTCTCGTCGAACAGCTGCGCGGCGCGGGGCGCGTTTCCAGCGCGGGCCCAGGCCATCGCCGCGTCTCGCGTCTGGTGAGCCGCTTCGAAGAGACGCGCCGCCCAGCCGTGATCTCCTCGGGCGACGAGCCGCTCGGCGCAGCGCTTCGCGCCTGCTTCGTCCGCGCTGACGCTCGCGAGCGCCATGTCCGAAATTAGCTCGTTTTTCCCTAAGATCGCGAGCTCGAGCGCGCGAACGGCGTTGCCGGCGTCGAGCGCGCACGACGCGGCGCGGTCCCACACGCACGCGCGTTCGAAGAGGAGGCTCGCGCGCTCGAAGTCGTGCTCTTTCGCACAGAGCTCCGCGGCTTCGCTGAGCCGCTCGGCGTGGACGAGCTCGTCGACCGCGTCGGTCATCTACTGCATCGTATCGGGAGACTGCGCCGGATCGACGTCCTCGTCTTCTTCGGAGGCTTGATCGGTGTCTTGATTCTGGGCGTGGAGCCAGGTGTCGACGCCGGCGAGCGCGAGCGAAGGCGCCCCTCTCTCTCCGCGCGCGACGGCGGCAGCGTCGCTCTTCTTCGCGAGGTCGCCTAAAATGCCGCGCTCGCGGTTGCGGTGGCGGGGGGCGCTCGAGTCGATCCAGAAGTAGCTGCGGCTCCGCACGTCGACATGGACGAAGCCGCTGGTCGGATAGACCCCGACGCCGACGAACCCTTGCTCGCGCGTGAAGCGGGCGACCTCTTCGTCCGTCGCGCCGGGGACGATGATGTCGATCGCGCGTCCGCGTCCGTGGTTGGAGCTCCGGCTCCGTTTCGGCGTGCGGTAGCACGACACGACGCGGATCTCCGGCGCGTGGAAATGGGTCTGGATCCGGTAGATGAGGTCGACGAGGCTCGGATCGATCGGATGCTGATTGCCGCTCGAAGGCTCGCGCAGGACGTATGAGAGGCGGTCGAGCTCGCGCGTCGCGAAGCCGCCGCGGTCGGTCGCTGCACGCATCACCATCTTGTCGCGCGTGTTGAGCGAATAGATGGCGAGCTCCGGGCGGCCGGTCGTGTCGGTCGGCTGCTTCGTCTCCGGGTCGGTCGCGTGCCAATTGCGGACCGCTTTCTTGTAGCCGGCCATCACCTTCGCCGTGCTCCGCTTCTTCGCGGCCGGCTTCTTCGTCGATTTGGTCGGGCCGGCGGCGAGCGCGGTCGATGCGTAGACGGCGACGGCCGCGGCGACGAGCGCCGCTCTTCTTGCAAAGGAATGCATCTTCGGCCCGAAGGTCTACGACGAAAGAATCATGGAGACAAATCGGCGCGTTTTTCTGGCAGAAGCGTCGCTCAGAACTCCCACCACAAGGCGGTCGCTGGAGAGAGCGACACGCCGCTCACCTTCACGTTGGTCGCGTTGTAGGAGCCGTCGATGAATTGGTAGGCGGTGTCGAGCTCAAGCGCGACGTGGATGTGGCGAAAGCCCGCCGCCATGCCGACCACGGCGGAGCCGAAATAACGCGTCCCCGCGAGCGAAATGGGCGATCCGCCGAGCGGCGCGGCCTTCGGCTCGGTCGAGACGTTGCTGATCGCGTCGTATTCGAAGCCGCCGCGGAGACCGCCGTAGACCTTGTAGATGCCGCCCGCGCTCTCCCAACCGATGAGGGCCGGGACGTCGAAGCCGTAGCCGTGGAGCGCGGCGAGATCGACGTTCGCGAGCGATGCGCCGCTCTGTTGTCCGTAGAAGGGGACGGTGAGGCCCGCGCCGATCGACACTGAGCTCGAAAGGCTCAAATCCCAGGCTTTACGGAAGTCGATGCGTGCGGCGCGTCCGGTGTATGCGACCCCGCCTTCGAGGCCGCCACCGACGCCGACGCGTGCGCCGACGTACGGGGCGAGGCCGGGCGCGACCGCGGCGGCGACGAGCGCGCCCTTCGCGTAGACCTGATCACCGGGCTGCGGCGCGGAATGTGGGTTGTTGGCGGCGTCGTTCCGCGCGTCGCTCAAGTTGCTCGCGAGCGCACCCACGGGCGCTTGCGCCGAGAGGCCAGCGAGCACACGCACCTCACCCTGCGGGAGCGCGCGCGCCGGATGGAGCAACGGGACGCCGCCTCCGCAGCCGATGCAGGCGGACGCGACAACGCCGAGAGCAGCGATTTGGCGCATGACGCTGCTGCTCGGCCCCTTCTTGATCCTAGAGAGGGGGCGGAGATTACTTCCGGAAGCGCGACGGATATTCGTTCGCGGTCGCGCGCTGCTGGAGCTCGATATCGTCGGGATGGAGATGGATGGCGCGCTCGATGAGGATCGCCTCTTCTTCCGGACGATTTGGATCGGGCAAGCAGCATTCGACTGGACACACGGCCTGGCAGGCCTCGTGGTCGTAGAACCCGACGCACTCGGTGCAAAGCTCGGGGTCGATGACGTAAATCTCGTCACCTTCGCTGATCGCTTCGTTCGGGCACTCCGGCTCGCAAGCGCCGCAGTTGATGCAGTCTGCCGTGATGTATGTAGCCATGATTGCTTCTCTCTTGTCTCCTCGAGCGCGCGAAACCTAGGGGCCAAAGGCCCAAGTGTCAAACTCTGCTTGTCCTTTGATCGCGGGCCTCCTACTTTGCGCGCCGCGATGAGCCATTGGTTCCAGACGACCGCGCAATCTCTGGGCTCGCGCATCCTTTATGTAGCGCTCCTCGGCGGCGGCGCCATCTTCACCGCCGGCTGCGGCAAGCACATCGGCGACAGCTGCACGCTCTCGACTGACTGCTCCGTGCAAGGCGACCGCCAGTGCGACACCGCGCAGCCGGGCGGCTACTGCACCCTCTTCGGCTGCCAGGGAAACCTCTGCCCCGACAAGGCGGCGTGCGTCCTTTTCCAGCCCTCGATCCCCGGTTGCGCCTACACCGATCGCGAGCCCGCGCGCACCGCGCAGTCGATCTGCATGAAGAACTGCGACACGAGCGCCGACTGCCGCGAGAACGAAGGATACGTCTGCGCCAAACCGAGCGATCCGCCGTGGGGCGCGCTCATCCTCGACGACAACCAGGGCGTCAAAATCTGTATGCCCGCCGATCCGGCGAAGGTGTCGAGCACTGACGGCACCGATCCGCGTGACGAGGACAACGACGCCGCCGTCTGCAGCCCGAATACGCCCGACGCCTCGTTCTCTCCGGCCGACGCCGGGCCGATGACGCCCGTTGACGCCGGATTCGACGGCGGCTTCGATGCCGGAGTCGACGCGGGCGGGGACGCCGGAGCCGACGCCGGCGATGGCGGCTGATTCCGTCGCGCGACGCCTCGTTCGGGTCGCGGCGGAGTCGGCGGTGGTGCTCGTCGTCCTCGCGAGCGCGGTCTTCTTCTCGCTCCGGCTCTTGCCGGGCGACCCGGCGCGACTCGTGCTCGGTGACCAAGCGAGCGAAGCGGAGCTTCGGGTCGTGCGCGCGAAGCTCGAGCTCGACCTGCCGCTTTATGTGCAATATACACATTTTTTGAGAGAGCTCCCACGGCTGGACTTCGGTGATTCGCTGCGGCATCCGGGCGTGACGGCGACGGCGCGCGTGAAGGAAGCGATCGGCCCGACCGCCGCGCTCGGGGGGCTCGCTGTGCTCCTGGGTGCCGCGCTCGGCCTCGGCGGCGCGGTGCTCGCGCTCGGGCCGTGGCTCGGAGCAAAGAAGCGGTGGGTCGAGCACCTCTTCGTCGCGGTCGCGGCGACGCCGCTCGTCGCCTTCGCGCCGCTTGTCACGTACGTGCTCGCGGCGCGCTATCGCCTCGTCCCGCTTCCTGGCGATCCGGACGCGGGCGCGGCCGGGCTCGTCTTTGCCTCGACGCTCCTCGCGTTGCCGCTCGGGGCGCATGTCGGCCGCATCGCCGTGGCGGCGCTCCGTGACGTCGAAAAAACTCCGATGCTCGCGGTCGTGCGCGCAAAAGGTGGGAGCGAAGCGCGCGTGTGGTTTCTCCATGCGCTTCCGGTGTCGCTCGGTCCGGTCGTGGTCACGATGGCGACGCAGCTGGGCGCGCTCCTCGGCGGCGCGATCGTGCTCGAGCGCCTCTTCGAGCGCGCGGGGCTCGGCACCCTCATCCTCGAGGCATACTCCGCACGTGATTTCCCAGTGCTCGAAGCGGGCGTCGTCGCCGCCGCCGCGCTCTTCGTCGTCGCGCAGGCGGCCGGCGGAGCCATTCACGCGCTGATCGATCCGCGTCGATCCGCGAGTGCGCACATGAGCCGCGCTCGGCTCGTCCGCTTGGCGCCGCTCGCGCTCGTCGCTCTCGCCGTAGGCCTGGGGATCGCGCTCGCGCCGCCGAACGTGGGCCGGCTCGATCCCGCGATCGCATGGGCCGCTCCTTCGCGCGCGCATTGGCTCGGGGCGGGCGAGGGCGGCGTCGATCTCCTCGGCGTGATCGCGTGGGGCGCGTGGAAGGGCTGCGTGCTCGCCATCGTCGTCGCGCTCGTCGGCTTCGCGATCGGCACGCCGCTTGGTGCAGCCGCCGCGCTCGGACGGGGGAGCGTGGAGCGCGCGGTCGAGCGCGCGTGCGACTTCGCGCAGGCGTTCCCGTCCTTCTTGCTCGCGCTCGCGGTCCTGGCTTCGGTGCGCACGCCGACGCGCGTCCATCTGGGCGTCGTCTTCGCGCTGACGGCGTGGGCGCCGTTCGCGCGGCTCGCGCTGGCCGAGACCCGCGTTTTGCGGAGCACGGGGTTCGTCCAAGCGGCGTATGCGCTCGGGCTCGAGACGCGCGCGGTCGTCGTTCGTCACGTGCTCCCGAACCTGCTCGGCACCGTCGCCGTGCAGCTCGGCTCGACCGCCGCGTCGGTGCTCGTCAGTGAGGCTGCGCTCTCGTTCCTCGGCTTCGGGCCGCGTGATGGCGTCTCGCTCGGCGACGTGCTCGGGCAGGGGACCGCGGCGATGCTCCGCGCACCGCACGTCCTCGCCGCCGGCGCGCTCGCGATCTTCGCCGCTTCGGCCGCGCTCCTCGTTGCCGGGACGGCGGCGTCGATTCCGGCCGAAATCGCTCGAAAACAGCAGTCGGCGAAGGTACGAGAGTAGGCCCGATGTTCTTCCCGATGCGCTCCCGCACGCTCGAAGCGGCTCTTCGCGATGTCGAGTCGAAGAAGCCCGACATCCGCGCGTCGGCGGCGAGCGACCTCGCGCGCGCCGCTCGAGGCGACGAAGCGAATCGGCCTCGCGTGGTCATCGCGCTCGAAAAGGCGCTCGACGACGGCTCGCCCTCCGTCCGCGCTGCTTCCGCCGTCGCGCTCGCCGACCTGAAAGCGCACGAAGCATTGGCCAAGCTCCTCGTCACGATCGAGGACGCCGAAGGAATGGTCCGTCAGATGGCGATCGTCGCGCTCGGCGAGATCGGCGACGCTCGCGCGGTCCCGCGGCTCCGTCGTGCGCTCGCCGACGAGCGCCCCGAGGTCCGGTTTCAGGCCATCATCGCGTTTGCGCGGCTCGCCGACCCGGCCGACGCCGCCGCTGCGATCGTGAAGGCGACCGAAGATTCCGACGAGAACGTCCGCTACATCGCGCTCCGCTCCGCCGAAGATCGCGCGAAGGATGTGGAGCTGCTCGCGAAGGTCGCCGAACGTGCGGTCCCGCTCCTCGCCGACGAATCGTCCCACGTGGCGATCGCGGCAGCGATCGTCCTGACCCGAGCCAAGCGAGACGAAGGGAAGAAGCTGATTCGGAGCGTCGTGCTTGGCACGGTCAAGGTGCAGAAAGAGGACGAGCGCGAGGCGATCGAGATCGCCGGAGATCTCGGCATGACCGACCTCGCCACTGAGCTCGAGCGCCGCGCGTGGGGCATCGCCTCGAAGGTGAAGGACACGTGCGCATTCCACGCGAAGATCGCGCTCGCCGTCCTCGGGCACGAGCGCGCGGTCACCGAGATCGGCGCGGAGCTCCGCTCGAACCGTCGTGAGACGCGTGGCGGCGCCGTCGTCGCCGCCGGCCGCGCCAAGCTCCGTCAGTTCAAGCCTCTCATCGAGGCCATGACCGACGAGAGCGTCGATCGTGATCTCCGAAGCGCCGCGCTCGAGGCGCTCTCCGAATGAGATCACGCTACGAAGGCGTGCGGTTCGAGCTCTCGAATCCGCGTCCGCACGTCGAGAGCTATTTCCTCAAGGCCAACGATCCGAAGGCGCGGCGCGCGCTCTGGATCAAGGCGACCATCTTTGCGCCCGAGCGCGACCCGTCGGCCGCGGTCGCCGAAGCGTGGGCGGTCGCGTTCCGTGAAGGCGGCCCGAACGTCGCGGTCAAGGCGCAGCTCCCGTTCGCCGCTGCGTCGTTCTCGCGGACGGCGCTCGACGTCACGTTGGGCTCGCTCCTCACGCTGACGCGCGATCGCTCGAAGGGGCTCGTCGAGACAGGTGATCGCTCGATCGCCTGGAACGTGAGCATCGGCGGCCGCGAAGAGGCGCTCGTCCATTTCCCCGCCGACTGGATGTACGAGAAAAAATTCCCGTCGCAGAAGATGGTCTCGCCCCGCCTCGACGCCCGAGTGTCGGGCGCGGTCGATGTGAACGGTGAGCGCTGGGAGCTCGAAGAGTGGCCCGCCGCGCTCGGCCACAACTGGGGCCGCGCGCACACGCCGCTCTACGCGTGGGCGCACTGCAACGCGTGGGACGGCGGCGACGATGTGGTCTTCGAGGCGATGAGCGGTAAGCCCGCGCTCGGGCCGCTGTCGGCGCCGACGATGCTCTCGTCGTTCTTCGTTCGGCATCGCGGCGTTCGCTACGACCTCTCCGGTGTCCGCACGCTCCTCGGCGCTCGCTCAGAGCTCGTCTGCGACCGGAGCCCGAAGTCGTGGCGCTTCGAGGCGGCGACCGAGCTCGCGCGCGTCGAAGGCGAGCTGTCGTGCCCGGACGAAGACTTCGTTGGCCTCTGGTACCAAAACCCGTCCGGCCCGGTGACCTCGTGCCTGAACTCCAAGCTCGCCTCGTGCCGGCTCTCGCTCGCGCTCTCGGGCAAGCCCCCCTTCACCGTCGTCTCTTCGCGCGCCGCCTTCGAGATCGGCACGCTCGCCGAGAATCACGGCGTGCGCATGTACGTGTAGGTTACACGTAAAACTCCTGCTCGAAATCAGAACGCGGGTCTCGACCCTTGCGTTGCGGCCCTTCGCCAGTCACGCTTCATGGAGCAGCTCTTTTCTTTGGTGACCTTGGAATGAAATCGGGCAAACGTCAGGCTTCGCGCGTGATCGCGCTCTTCGCGCTCGCCGCGCTCTTCACCGGCGCGGCGTGTGGGAGCACCGATTCGTCGCCCGGGGCCGACCTCGACGGCGGCTCGAACGCGACGGACGACGCCGGCGGCGGCAAGCTCGCCGACGCGAGCGTAGGGTCGTGTCTGCCTGGCGACGTCTCCACCTTCACCGGCGGCGACTACCACCCGCCGACCGGCGCACACCAGGGCAAGTGCGATGATGACGGCATCGAGGCCTACGTCGACTGCCGCAAAAATTCGAATCCGGTCTCGTGCGAATACATCACCCTCGGTGAAGGGGCCGGCTGTCTCTCGTGCATCGAAACCGCCGCCGTGAGCGCGACGTGGGGACCTGTCGTGCTCACGGGCGCGACCGACGCGACCGCGTTCGTGAACGAGCCTGGTTGTCTCGCGCTCGCCCTCGGCGAAGGGACCAGCGCACAAGGCTGCGGCGCATCGCTCCAGAAGGAGCTCAATTGCAAGGGCGCCGCGTGTGGGACGAACTGCGCGGGCGCGTCACGGGCCGCCGCGGTCTCGTGCGCCAAGGCGGCGGAAGGGGCCGGTTGCGAGGCATTCACCGCCGCCGCGAGCGCGGCCTGTGCGGTCGACGCCGGCGGCGCCCAAGACCTCTGTAGCCCCGAGACCACCGAAGACGGCGGACCGGCTGAAAGCGAATACGACTATGCCGCCCGAGTTGCGGCATACTTCTGCGGTTACCCCAGCGTCACAGCGGACGCGGGAATCGGTGACGGAGGATGACCTCGACTATGACGACGAAACGCGCACGGGCTTTCTGGTTGCTCACGACGGCGACGCTCCTCGCGACGGGGGCGGTCGAAGCGTGCTCGTCCTCGAGCAGCGACGACTCCACCCACGACGCGGGCTTGGACGCCACGCAGCCCGAGGGCGACACCGGCACGGGAGACTCGGGGAAGAAGGATGCGGGCCCGAAGCCGGACTCGAGCGTGCTCACGTGCCCGGCCACCACGCTCGCCGGCTCGTGCGACCTCGTCGCGCAGAATTGCGGCACCGGAAAAGAGTGCGTCGTCATCCAAGGCACCGACGGCAACCCGACCGCCGCGTGCGAGCCGCAGAACACCGGCTCGGTGCCGAAGGGCTACGAGTGCTGTCCGAACGCCGCCAATCAAGGCAACTGCGTCTCAGGCACGACGTGCGTCGGCAACGACTGCTCGGTGCTCGACGGCGGCGCCGGCTCGAAGAGCGGCCGCTGCACGCCGTTCTGCTGCGCCGGTGACAACTCCACGTGCGGTGAATCGGATCCCGAAGGTGTTCCCGGCGTCTGCGGCGTGCACCTCGTTGGCACCGCGCAGCTCACCGACGGCGGCGACGCGGTCTACGGCGACGGCTGCACCTACACGACCGCGTGCAAGCCGTTTGGTGTGCAACCGTGCGGCACCGGAAGCGCGTGCCTCTTGGCGTCCGACGGGACGAGCTTCCGCTGCAGCTCGATCTTCAGCGCGCCCGGCCTCGGCGCCGGCACCACGTGCAGCATCGGCAACGCGTGCGCGGACGGCCTCGAGTGCCTCGGCCCGGCCGACGGCGGCTCGACATGCACGATCATGTGCCTCGTCCACGACGCAGGCTCGCCGCCGTTCGACGCCTCTGCGCCGACGCTGGGTCAATGCCCCACGGGCAAACAGTGCCTCGGAACGCTGACCGGCGGCCCGCCGTGGTACGGGTTCTGCGTTCCTTGAGGTGTGAAGTGTCAGAAGTCTTGAGCCTGTAAAATAGGCAGTTCATGAAGCTTGGCTTGGCTAGAAAGGGCACACGTTGCTGTAGATCAGGCCGTTTTTCGGGAAATATGCCACGGGCGTACTTTTTCGTACGGGGCGTTTTTGCGAGGAAACTCTTGCTCACAGCCGGAAACAGAGTAGATAAGGTCGCCCTCGCGGCGAAGCGGGATTGGGTTCTCAAAAAAACATCTGGATTGGCTTGCGGCTCGATAGAGCCGGGCATCCTTTGGAGGCATCAAACTATGAAGACGACAATTGGTTTTGCAGTGGCGGCTCTCGCCCTGGGTGGTTTCGCAGTTCTCGGTAACGGCTGCTCGAGCAGCTCCTCCTCGGCCGGCCCGGACGACGCGGCGACTGGCAAGACGGACGGCAAGGTCGTCCACGAAGCAAGCACCGACGACGGCGGCGACGTTCCGGCTTGCTACGCGGACAACGGCGTGAGCATCCCCTGGGGCGCGCCCGTGCTTCACCAGAACATGTGCGACGCCGGGCAGATCCAGGCGTACTACGACAACTGCCTCACGGCCCCGGACCCGGACGCCGGCGTCGCTGACGCTGCGGCGGACGCAGGCACCCCCTGCGACAACTTCATCCTCGCGAACGTCGGCTGCGCGAGCTGCATCCTCGGCCCGCTCAAGGTTCCGGACGCGGGCACCGCGCCGACCACCATCCCGGCACCGGTCGTCTACAACGGTTCCGACTACGTCTTCCTCAACATCGCCGGCTGCCTCGGCGCAATCTCGGGCGCGGATGCGGCTTGCCAGTCCTCGTTTGCGAACGCGCAGACCTGCGCGGCGCTCGACTGCGAAGGTTGCGTGGCGGACGACGACAACAAGAACACGGCGACCAACGCGTGCGAGAACTACGATCTTAGCAGCGGCGCCTGCGCGACCAGCTATCCGGTCGACAGCACCTGCGCGACGACGATCAACGGCGTCAGCGATGCCGACGCTACGGCGAAGTGCGGCCTCGCGGCTTCGGGCAAGTTCGAAGATGCCTTCAAGGGCATCGCGAAGGCGTTCTGCGGCGCTCCCTGATTTTCGTCTGAGCGAAGAAGAAACCGCCCAGGGTCAAGAAGCGTAACGCTTCGGACGCAGTGCGAACGAAAAGGTGGCCCAATTGGGTCACCTTTTTCGGTTTTTGGGCTACTACCTTTCGGAAGAACCATGTTGATCGCCGCCTTTCCACGCTCCATCGTCGTCTTCCTTGTGTTGGCTTTCGGAGCGAGCGGCTGCTCCTCGTGCGGTCGCGACAGCGACGAGATCGAAGGCACGGACAGCACCGCGCCGAGGCTCCATGAGTCCACCAACGACAACCCCGTTCGGTCGAATCGACTCGCGCAGCCGCCGCGTCAACCGCCGGCCGGCACCATGGGCGGCGGCTACCAGCTCACGCACCGTCATGAAGCCGACGGTTCTGCGTTGTGAGCCATTTGGCAGAGACCGCGCTGGCCGCCGACCTTGGCCTCTTCCGCGTCCTTCAAGACGACGGCACGCCTGACCCCTCGAACGATCCGAAGATCGGTGACGACGTCCTCGTCCGCGCGTACCGCGAGATGCGACGCCTACGCGCGATCGACGCACGCATGATCGTCCTCCAGCGCCAAGGGCGCGTGGGCTTCTACGGCGCGTGCACCGGCCAAGAAGCGGTGCCGATCGCCACGGGGCTCGCCGTCGGCAAGGACGACTGGGTCTATCCGGCCCTGCGGGAGCAGAGCGTGATGCTCGTTCGCGGCTTCCCGCTGAACGCGTTCATCGCGCAGGTGTTCGGCAACAGTGGCGACGTGTTGAAGGGGCGCCAGATGCCGAGCCACCACTCCGGGCGGCAGGTGAATCAAGTGAGCTGGTCGTCGAACATCGGCCCGCAGATCCCGCAAGCGGTCGGCACGGCGATGGCGATGAAGCGCGCCAAGAAGAATGAGGTCGCGATCGCCTTCATGGGCGACGGCGCGACGAGCCAGCCTGATTTCCACGCGGCGATGCTGTTCGCCGCGCGTGACAAGGCGCCGTGCGTCTTGGTTTGCCAGAACAACCACTGGTCGATCAGCGTACCGACGTCACGCCAGACCGCGTCGGAGACGATCGCGGTGAAGGCGCGCGCGTACGGAATGCCGGGGATCCGCGTCGACGGCAACGACTTGCTCGCGATGGTGAAGGTGCTCTCGGACGCGATCGCGCGAGCGCGGCGAGGCGAAGGGCCCACGTTCGTCGAAGCGCTCACCTACCGCATCGGTGCGCACTCGACGAGCGACGATCCGACGCGATACCGGTCGAATGACGAGGTCGAGGCGTGGAAGAAGAAGGACCCGCTCGACCGTCTGCGCAAGCACTTGGTGGTTCGGCGTCTCGTGGATGACGCGCTCGACGCCGCGCTCGACGCGGAGCTCACCAAGGAGATTCAGACGGCGGTGAACGAGGTCGAGGCGTTGCCTGCGAACGAGCGCGCGACCATGTTCGACGACGTGTGGGCGACGATGCCTTGGAATCTCGCGGCGCAGAAGGCGGAGCTGATGAAGCTGGGGCCGGCGCCGACGCACGGATAGAGAGTCGATGGTCGATGGTCGATGGTCGATGGTCGATGGTCGATGGTCGATGGTCGATGGTCGATGGAATTCGACAACTCAGTGTCGAGCCGGGTAGCTGGCTTCCGACGAGCCTCGAAGGACCGCGTCGGGGGTCGATCGTGATCGAGCGTGCACAGTCATTGGAAACCCGTGTTCACGATTGTCGACTTCGCGCGACATGTGGATCTTTTGGGATCCGATTTGTGGCGGATTTTGGCTGAAAATCGTCTGGGAACGGGTCGCGCCGGGAATGAAATTGAAGTACGTAGCGGGCTGCCTCGTCGAAGGGGCGTCGCGCGACGGGCTAGGTCCGGTGCCGCGAAGTCGCTTTCGAGCGCCTTGTCCGATTTTCTTGTCCACGAATTTCTTTTTGGAGGATTCCGCAATGCTGAAAAAACTGGGTGTCATCGCGATCGTGCTCGGAAGCTGCACGTCGGTTCTTGCTGTGGGCTGCTC
>CAJDWT010000160.1_pt1 | contig 30604 bp, 24 predicted proteins | sample 7391671 | NCBI WGS metagenome assembly CAJDWT01 (sample SAMEA7055729, study PRJEB34461) | soil metagenome | biome: terrestrial ecosystem; feature: Peninsula; material: soil | place: Antarctica | collected 2016
CTTGAACGTGAACTTCCTGGGCACGTTCTTGGTCGCGCAGGCGGCGGCCAAGGCGATGATCGCGCAGGGAAGGGGCGGACGAATCGTGAACATCTCCTCGGTCCACGAAGACTTGCCGATGCCTGGCAACGCCGTCTATTGCGCGAGCAAAGGGGCGATCCGCATGTTGACGCGCACGATCGCGCTCGAGCTCGCCAAGGCAAAAATTACTGTCAATAACATCGGTCCCGGCGCGATCTTCACGCCCATCGATGCCGACATCGAGCAGGATGCCGCCGTGGTCGCCAAGCTGATGGCCGAGATCCCGCTCGGTCGTTGGGGACGCCCGAAAGACGTCGCTGACCTCGCTGTCTTCCTCGCGTCGGACGCCGCCTCGTACATCACAGGTGCGACCTACTTCGTCGATGGGGGGATGATGCGGGCGGCCGGCGCATACTGATCCGCCGAGCACGCCGAGCAAGCGGCCGATCACCGTCGGCCCTTCTCACCGAGAGTCCACTATAGTTCGTGGGGTTTCGCCTTCATGAGCGCCGACGGTCCGAAGTCTCATCCCGAGCGACCGCGCGTGCGCAACAAGACGCTCGCGCTCCTGTCGGCGCTTTATTTCGTCGAAGGGGTCCCGTGGGGGCTGCAGTCGCAAGCGCTCCCGATCTTTCTCCGCGAGCATCACGAGTCGCTCACTGTCATCGGGCTCCTGAACGCGCTGTCGCTCCCGTGGATGACGAAGGCGCTCTGGGCGCCCTTCGTCGACCGCTTCGGGTGGACGCGGTTCGGGCGGCGCAAATCGTGGATCGTGCCGCTTCAAATCGCGCTCATCGCGACGTGCCTCTACGGCGCGACGGTCGCCGACGATCAGCGCTGGCACCCGCTTCTCGTCGTTATCTTCCTCTTGAATCTCTTCTCCGCGACGATGGACATCGCGATCGACGCGCTCGCCGTCGACGTCCTGCGCGAGAACGAGCTCGGCACCGGCAACATCACGCAGGTCGTCGGCTACAAAGCGGGCTCGCTCGTGAGCGGCGGCCTCCTTGTCTGGGCGACCGCGAAGATCGGCTGGTCCGGGCTCTTCGTCGGAATGGCCGCGCTCATCTTCCCGATCATGCTCGCGACCTCGTTCGCGAGCGAGCCCACGCGCGTCGACGGGCCGGTGCGCGCGCATGGCCCGTCGTTCCGTGCGATCGCGCAGATGATGAAGGATGCGATGGCGAAGCCGGGCACGCTCGCGTTTTTGGCGTTCGTCGGTACCTACAAGCTCGGCGAGCAGCTCGTCGATGCGATGTTCAAGCCGTTCTTGCTCGACGTCGGCTTCAGCGGCCCGCAAGTCGGTCTGTGGGTCAGCACGTTCGGGATGGCGGCGTCGCTCACCGGCTCGTTCTGCGGCGGCCTCCTCGCGTCCCGTTGGCAGTTCGTGCGCGCCGTCAGCTGGAGCGCGTGCTTGCGGCTCTTTCCACTCCTCGCCGTCACGGTCCTCACGCTCCATCCGCCCGCCGCTTGGGCGGTGATCGTGACGACCATCGCCGAGCACTTTTTCGGCGGTCTGCTGACGACCGCGACCCTCGCGCTCATGATGTCGAAGACCGATAGGCGCATGGGTGCGACACACTACTCGGTCCTTGCTACCATCGAGATGCTCGGCAAAGCGCCCGTCCCCATCATCGCCGGCCCGATCGCACAGAGGTTCGGTTACACGTTCACGTTCGGCGCCGGCGCGTTCATTTCGGCCTTGCTGCTCCTCCTCTTGTTTCCGCTCCGCAAGAGCGCGAGCTCGGGCGTCGCTCGAAGCGCCAGCGTGTGATGAATCGCTTGCCTCCACGTCGATGTCGGACGAGAGAGACGTGAATGCGAGTCGATTTTCGCGAAAAATATGGGCCGTGGGCGATCGTGACCGGCGCCTCGTCGGGCATCGGTGACGAGCTCGCGCGTCAGCTCGCGGCGGTGAAGATGAACGTGGTGCTCGTCGCGCGCCGGCGTGAGCGGCTCGAGACGTTGAGCGCGGAGCTCACGAAGGCGCATGGGGTCGAGACGCGCATCGTCGAGCTCGATCTCGGCCGCGTCGACGCGTGCGACACGCTCGTGGCGGCGACCAAGGGGTTGGAAATAGGGCTCTTGGTGAACAACGCCGGCTTCGGGATGAAGGGCGAGTTCGTCACGCTCGATCGCGCCGAGCAGACGCGCATGATCGCGGTCAACTGCCGCGCGCCGCTCGAGCTCACGCATGCATTCCTTCCGCCGATGATCGCGCGCAAGCGCGGCGGCGTGATCGTGGTCGCGTCGTCGGCCGCGTTCCAAGCGCTTCCGATCACCGCGGCCTACAGCGCGACGAAGGCGTTCGAGACGCTCTTCGCCGAAGGGCTGGGGGAGGAGATGAGGCCTCACGGCGTCGACGTGCTCGCGCTCTGCCCCGGCCCGACCGACACCGAAGGGCCGCGACGGACGGGCGTCGACCCGGACAAGGTGCCGGTGAAGATGATGCACCCGCGCGACGTGGCGAAGGCGGGGCTCGATGCGCTCGGGCGAAAGGCGATCGAGATCCCCGGCTTCACCAACCGGCTCATCTACTTTCTCGTGAAATTTCTTCCGCGTTCGTTCGTCACGCGAATGGCCGGAAAGCTGATTCGCCGCGTGAGCTCGTGACTCGGCCGCGCGCGTAATCCCATTTCGCGCCTCGTCTCGCGTAACCTCGTGGCCGTGGATTGGATCGTCGTCGGTGCTGGCTCTTCGGGCGCGGTCGTCGCCTCGCGATTGACCGAGACGAGCGCCCACGCGGTGACGTTGATCGAAGCGGGTCCCGACTACCTTCCGGCGCACCTCCCGGCCGATCTCGCCGACGGCACACGCAACGCGATGACCTCGCACGACTGGAAGCTCCGGCATCGACCGAACTTGGTCTCACCGGTCCGCCTCCGGTTTCCGCGTGGGCGCGTCGTCGGGGGCTCGTCGGCGGTGAACACGTGCATCGCGCTCCGCGGGCAGCGTGAGGACTACGACGAATGGGGCGCGCTCGGCCTGCCGGATTGGAGCTGGGAGCAATGCTTGCCAGCGTTCATTCGCGCGGAGAATGACCTCGATTTCGGCGATAGGCCGGGTCACTCGGGCACCGGACCGCTACCGCTCCGTCGTCACCCACCGGCCGAGCTCGCGCCGTGGCAGCGCGCGTTCATGGAGGCTGCGGAGGAGCGGGGACACTCGCGGATCGAAGATCACAACGTCGAGCGGCCGCTCGGCGTCTCGCCGCACCCGATGAACAAGATCGCCGGGCGGCGCGTGAGCGTGGCCGAGGCGTATCTGACGCCGAACGTCCGGGCGCGCGACAACCTCCGCATCCAGGCCGAGACCCACGTGCGGCGGATCCTGTTCCGCGATCGCAAGGTGCGTGCGATCGAGGTCGAGCGGGCGGGACGGGTGCGTGAGATCGCCGCGACCCGTGTGGTGCTCGCGGCCGGCTCGACCGCGACGCCGGGGATCTTGCTCCGCTCAGGCATCGGGCCCGCGCGCGAGCTCGCGCGGCTCGGCGTCGAATGCGTCGTCGATCTGCCGGCCGTCGGCGCCAGGCTCCTCGATCACGCGGGCAACGCGATCTTCTTCCGCCGCAAGGAGGGCGGTCCGTTCGCCGACGCGACCGACACGAAGGACAACCCGCTGCCGCTCTTGCAAGTGATGCTGCGCACCGACGGTCCGCTCTCGCCGATGCCAGGTGATCTGCAACTGCAGCCGGGCAATCGTGTTCCGTTTCCGGGCGCCGACGGGTGGGCGGTGAGCATGATGGCCCAAGTCGGAAAGACGCGCGGCTCTGGATTGATCCGCTGGGCGACGGCCAATCCACACGAGCGCCCGACGCTCCGCTCCGCGCTCTTGAGCCATCCCGACGACCTTCGCCAGGCGGTCTACGCCGCGCGTGAGCTCTTCGCCCTCGCCGACACCAAGTCGGTACGCGAAGGGGCCGAGCTCGTCTGGCCGTTCAAGAGCGATCGCCGCGGTGACGCGCTCGCGGCATGGCTCGCGCGTTGGAACGCGGGCGCGTCTACGGCGTCGATGGATTGTGGGTCGTCGACGCGAGCGTGATGCCGACCGCGCCGAGCGTGAACACGAACCTCCCGACCATCATGCTCGGCGAGCGCTTCGGAGCCTGGCTCGCCGCCGATGGCGAAGGCGGATGATGCTGCTCTAGTGAGCCGACGGATTCATTCTGTTGATGCCATCTCGGCGGCGGTGCACTAGCTCGGAAACACGATGCGGAACGTCGCGCCGGTGTCTTGCCCGGTCTGGACGAGCGAGAGCGAGCCGGCGTGTGCGGCGGCGATACGGCGCGCGAGCGAGAGGCCGAGCCCGGTGCCGCCGTCACGACCGGTGACGAGCGGGTCGAAGATCGTGGACGCGATATTGGCCGGGACGCCGGGGCCGTCGTCGCTCACCTCGATGACGAGGCGCCCGTTCTCTTGCTTTGCGCGCGTGGTGATTGTCGGCGTTTTGTTCGGGTCGCACGCGTGGATCGCGTTCTCGAAGAGGACGTGGAAGAGGCGCGTGGCGAGGCCCAGATGCGCGCGGACACGCAGGCCCGACGGCTCGATCGCGTCTTGCCAGTGGGCCGCGTTCGGCTCCATCTCCGTCCGGGCGGCCACGACGATGTCGTAGAGGAGGACCGGCTCGGCACGCGTAGGCTCGCCGCGGGCGAGCGACATCAGGTCGTCGACGATGCCGTGCGCGAGCCGCGCGTTCTTCTCGATCTTGAGGATGTGCGGCAGGCTCTTTTGCGGATCCTGACGGGCGACATACGCGCTGGCCGTGATGACCTGCAACGCGTTGCGGAGCTCGTGCGCGACCTCGGCTGCAATCTCTCCGATGACTGCGAAGCGATCGCGAGGGTCGAGGCGGCCATCTTCTTCGCCGGACACGGCCCAAGGCTAACACACGCCCGTGAAAGGTGTCGGGCGTGTGCTACATGTCGCCGCGCCATGTCGGAGGAAGACGTTCTCAAGCACGAAATCGCGCGCCGCCGCACGTTCGCGATCATCAGCCATCCGGACGCGGGCAAGACGACCCTCACCGAAAAGCTGCTCCTTTACGGAGGCGCCATTCAGCTCGCCGGCGCGGTCAAAGCCAAGCGCGGTCGGGCGTCGGCCGTCTCGGACTGGATGCAGATGGAGCGTGAGCGCGGCATCTCGATCACGACCTCTGTCCTCCAGTTCCCGTATCGCGGCATGGCGATGAACCTGCTCGACACGCCCGGCCACGCCCGCGGTCATGCTCCTCGACTGCGCCAAGGGCGTCGAGGCACAGACCAAGAAATTGTTCCGCGTGTGCAAGCAGCGGAAGATGCCGATCTTCAGCTTCGTCAACAAGCTCGACCGCCCCGGCCGCGAGCCGTTCGACTTGGTTGGTGAGGTCGAGAGCGTCCTCGGCATCGGCGTCTACCCGGTCACCTGGCCGATCTACCGCGGCGCCACGTTCCGCGGCATCTACTCACGTGGCTTCGGCGACAAAGACCAAAAGCGCGTCTACCTGTTCGACGCCGACCGCGCGGGCTCGAGCACGCTCGCCGGCGCCGAGATCGCGCCCGTGAGGGTCACCGGCATCGACGACCCCATCGTCAAGGCCGAGCTCGACAAAGAAGGCTACGAGCGCCTCCGTGAAGAGGCCGCGCTCCTCGAAGAGGCGGGTGACGCGTTCGACGAGGCGAAGTTCATGGCCGGCGACCTCTCGCCGATGTTCTTCGGGAGCGCCGTGAACAACTTCGGTCTCGAAGCGTTCCTCGAGGCCTTCATCGCGCGCATGCCGCCGCCGGGCAAGCGTCCGACGAGCAAAGGCATGCTCTCGCCGACCGACCCGTTCAGCGCCTTCATCTTCAAGATCCAGGCGAACATGGACAAGGCGCATCGTGACCGCGTCGCGTTCATGCGCGTGTGCTCGGGCAAATTCGAGCGCGGAATGAAGGTGCATCAAGTACGCACCGGCAAGACCACGCGGCTCGCGAACCCGACGACCTTCCTCGCGCAGGAGCGCACGATCGTCGAAGAGGGCTACGCCGGCGACGTGCTCGGTATCTACGACCCCGGCATCTTCGAGATCGGCGACACCCTCACCTTGGGCAAGGACTTCGCGTTCGAAGAGATCCCGAGCTTCGCGCCCGAGTTCTTCGTCCGCGTGTCGATGGTCGACCCGATGCGCAGAAAGCAGCTCAAAAAGGGGCTTGAGCAGCTCGCGCAAGAAGGCACGATCCAGCTCTACACGCCCGCGCGTGGCGGCGACCCGATCTTGGGCGCCGTCGGTCGCCTCCAGCTCGAGGTCGTCAAATACCGTCTCGAGAACGAGTACGACGTCGACGCTCGCCTCGAGAACATGGAGTGCGATTTTGCGCGGTGGGTCACGCGCGACGACGGCGAAGAGGTCGATCTTCTCCGCTTCGATCGCGAGCGCCTCGGCGTCCCCGCGCTCGACGTCCGCGGTCGCCCTGTCGTCCTCTTCGAAGGCGAATGGCAGCTCCGCAGCGCGCAGCGTGAGCTCACCGGCATCACTTATTCGGAGACCGCGCGCGGCGGAATCGCTACCGCGAAAGACACCTCCTGAGCTAGACGCCTCCTGAGCTAGGCGCGGTCGAAAATCGAAGGTGCGGGCTCTCCACCCGCGCGCTACGCTTTGCCCCATGACGCCCTGGACGACCCCCGAGATCGAAGAGATCAAAATGGATGCGGAGATCGGCTCGTACCAAGAAGATCGCGACCCGCTCCGCGAAGGCCCGGAGTTCGTGACTGGTATGGCCAGCGCGCTCAACGAAGCCGCGGAGTAACTCCTCGTGAAGATCCGCGTCCTCGGGTCGGCCGCGGGCGGTGGGTTTCCGCAGTGGAATTGCGGCTGTGAGAACTGCCGCCTCGTGCGCGCGAGAGATCCGCGCGTGCAAGCTCGCACGCAAGACAGCATCGCGGTCGAAGGGACGGGCGGTTGGCTCTTGGTCAATGCGTCGCCTGACGTGCTCGACCAGATCAAGGCCACGCCGGCGCTCTGGCCGCGTGCTCGTCGAGACACGCCGATCCGCGCGATCGCGCTGACGAACGGCGACCTCGATCACACGCTGGGCCTCTTCTCGCTCCGCGAGTCGCAACCGCTCGTCATTTATGCGACCGACCGCGTGTGGACTGACCTCGCGGAGAAGAACGCGCTCTTCCGCACGCTGCGTCGCTTCGAGGGGCACGTCACGCACCGCCGGCTCGCGCTCGGTACGCGCACCGACATTCCGGAGCTGGGGCTCGCGCTGACGGCGATCGCGGCGCCGGGAAAGCCGCCGGTCCACTTGATGATCGAAGGTGCGCACCATCCCGAAGAGAACATCGCGCTCAAGATCGAGCGTGATGGCAAGACCGCGATCTACGCGACGGCGATGAAAGACGCGCGTGCGCTCGCGCCGGAGCTGTCGCCGTGCGACGTCTTGCTCCTCGACGGCACCTTCTGGTCGAGCGACGAGCTCGTCGCCGGTGGGCTCGGCACCGCGCGCGCCGAGGACATGGCGCATCATCCGCTCTCCGGAATGACCGGTAGCCTCGCCGCGCTCTCGTCGCTGGAGGGCGTGGGCCGGAAGATCCTCACGCACGTAAACAACACGAACCCGATCCTCCGCGCTGATTCGTCGGAAAAAAAGCAGGTCCTGGAGCACGGATGGGAGATCGCGACCGACGGCCTGGAGATCGAGCTGTGAACGGCAAAGACGAATTCGTCGAGCGCCTCCGGCGCGAAGGGCGTGCGCGCTACCACGACAAGCACCCGTTCCACGTCCGCATGCACGAAGGCGTGCTGTCGAAGGCGCAGGTCCGCGCGTGGGTCCTCAATCGCTACTATTACCAGACGCGCATTCCGATCAAAGACGCGCTCGTGCTCTCCAAGAGCGAGGACGCAGCCTTTCGTCGCAATTGGATCCGCCGCATCCACGACCACGACGATCCCGGTGGCGGGCTCGAGCTCTGGGAGAAGCTCGCGGAAGGCGTTGGGCTCGATCTTGCGCGCGTGCGCTCGCTCGAGGACGTCTTGCCGGGGGTGCGCTTCGCCTGCGACGCGTACCTCACGCTCGTGCGCGAGAGGACCTTGCTCGAAGCGGTTGCCTCGAGCCTCACCGAGTTCTTCGCCCCCGACATCATGCGCACGCGTATCCAGGCGTGGGAGAAACACTATCCGAATTGGATCGAGCCGGGCGTGATGGCCTACTTCCGCTCGCGTCCGGCGAAGGCGACGCGCGACTCGGGTGAGGCGCTCGAATGGGTCGTCGAACGTGCGACGACGCCCGAGCTCCAAGACGCCTGCGTGCGTGCGCTCCTCACCAAATGCGACATCTTGTGGTCGATGCTCGACGCGATCGACCTGGCCACGAAAGACGCTCTATGAAGCTGAAGCTCGCCAAGAAGGCGCGCCTCCGCTGGGATGAGCGCGCGCAGAAGCATATGCTTATATACCCCGAACGAGGTTTATTTTTAAACGCGACGGCGGCCGAGATCGTGCGGCAGCTCGATGGCACCAAGACGCTCGACGAGCTACAGGACCACTTCGCGCCGCGCGGTGATTCGGCCGCGGTCGACGTGGCAGAGCTCGTCGAGCAGCTACGCGCGCGGAACCTCTTGGAGTAGCCGATGGCCACCCCGCGTCCGTACACGCTCATCGCCGAGATCACGTATCGCTGTCCGCTCCACTGCGCGTACTGCTCGAACCCGATCGATTTGAAAGCGCATGGCACGGAGCTTGAGACCGAAGACTGGCTGCGCGTCATCGACGAGGCCGCCGCCCTCGGTGTGGTGCAGATCCACTTCACCGGCGGTGAGCCGCTCGCGCGGCAGGATCTCAGCGGCTCGTTCGCCTTCGGGACGCCGGGCTCGACCACGTGCAGCTCAGCGTCCAGGCGCCCGAGCGCGAAACATCGAAAAAAATAGCCGACTACGACGCGTTCGAGCGAAAGCTCGAGGTCGCCCGGTGGGTGAAGGAGCTCGAGCTTCCGCTCACCCTGAACGTGGTCATGCATCGCGCCAACCTCGACGCCGTCGAGGAGATCATCGCCCTCGCGGAGGAGCTTTGCGCCGACCGGCTCGAGCTCGCCAACGCGCAGTGGCAAGGCTTCGCGCTCCAGAACCGCGAGGCGTTGATGCCTTCGTTCGCGCAGCTCGAGAATGCGCAGAGGGTCGCGCTCGCGGCAAAGAAGCGGCTCGAAGGGGAGATGGACGTCCTCTTCGTGAAGCCGGACTATTTCTCGGAGTGGCCGCGCGCCTGTATGGACGGTTGGGCGCGCCGCTTCATCCAAGTGATCCCCGACGGCACTGTCGTGCCGTGCCATCAGGCGACGTCGATCACGACGCTCACCTTCGACAAGGTCACGGCCCAATCGCTGGGCGACATCTGGGAGCATTCGCCCGCCCTGAACGCATTCCGCGGTGAAGATTGGATGCAGGAGCCGTGTCGAGTTGGTCGACTTCGGCGGCTGTCGCTGCCAAGCGTTCGCGCTCACCGGCGACGCGGCGGCGACCGATCCAGCGTGCAAGCTCTCGCCCGTCCATTCACTCGTGACGGACGCAAAGTCGGAGCGGGGCAGCGTTCGCTTCGTGTACCGAGGCCGCTGAAGCTCAGTACCGATACTGCCAGAGGATATCGACGATCGTCGAGCCCTTGTTGCCGAAGGTCGTGTCGAGCGACCAACGCGGCGCGAAGCGCCAATCGACCTGGAAGAAATTGGTGTCTGGGTTGGCGCCGTACGGCGGTTGGCCGAGCACGGTCTGGAGCTCGATCGCGATGGTGCGGGTGATCTGGACCCGAACCTCCGGCTTCGGATTGTTCTGCTCGCTCGTGTCGATGCGGACGGTGGCGTCGAGGCCCGTCGTGTCGGCGATCGCCTTGCTGAGCCCTTGGGTCGCGAAGCCGCCGGCCGTGCTCGCGGCCTGCACGCCGCCGCTCTCGGTCGCGGTGCCGCCCGCTGCGTCCGCGCTCCCGAAGAGGATGAGCGCGAGGATTTCATTTTGCGTCTTGGCGGGCTCGGCGCGGAGGGTGACCTTGCCGGTCTTGAGCGGGCCGTTGAAGTCGGCGAAGACGCGCGTGCCGTCGGGCGCCGCCCAGAGCGCCGTGACGACGATGTCGGGGTTGCCAGGGTCGCCGCCCGTGAACGTGATGGTGCCGCCGTCCTGGATCTCGAACTGCTTGCCCTGGACGTCGAGAGTCCCGCCCCGCAGCCTGATTTGACCCGTGACGACGCTCTTGTTGGTGACGGTCACGTGCGGTCCGCCCTCCATCTGAACGCGCACGATGTCGCCCACCTTCACGTCGACGTCTTTGCCCATGGTGAAGTCGAGATCGAGCCGGCTGTTGCTCGGCGTGACGGGCTCGACGACATGCCCGATGAGCGGGCGGAAGCCGCCGTCGGCGCCGCGGACACCGACCCGAATCTGCTCGGCGGGCTCGAGGTCTTGGAGGGTGCGGGTCGACATTTGCGGGATGGTCACGTGGAAGGAAGGCACGGTGATCTTCACCGTCGTCTCCAAGGGCTTCGGCTTGGCGATCGCGACGCTGATCTGCCCGTAGCCTTCGCCGTAGTCCTGACCTTCCATCGTCAGCTGAATCGGTTCGTTCTTCCCGATGCTTGCGTTGATGTTGGCGCCTGCGAAGTCGATGCCGTGCATGCGCGCGCTTGCGCTGGCGAGGAGCTTGCCGGTGGTTCCGTAGGCGACGATCTTGTCGGCGGTGGCCAGCGTGTCGTTGCCGTTCGGGGCGAGCTTCACGTCGAACGAAATGTCGTGGAACTCCTCACCGATGATGGGTGATTGGAGGACGCCTTGCCGCAAGGAGATCGTGCCGTCGACCTTCGGCTCCGCGTTTGGCGAGATCGTCGCCGTCGCCTGGGCGTCGAGGCGACCTTCGAGCTGATTGAGGTACGAATCGATGAACGGCAACGCGACGCCGATGTTGAAGCTCTTGGCGTCGACGGCGGCGACCCAGCTCTTGGCTTTATCACTCGAGGGTACGAGGGCGCTTCCCCATCTCAGCCCGCCGTTCAACGTGGCGTTCAACCAACCGTCGGTTTGGTCGAATCGAACGAAGCTCGAGAGTGCTCCCGCCGCGTCGACGCTTCCGCGGACGTAGGCGTTCCTGTACTTGTCGCGACCGACCTTCAAGTTGTCGATCGAGAGCTGGACGCTCGCGCGGGCGTTCTTGTGGAGGTCGGTGACCGACACCTCGCCGCTCAGCGTGCCTTTGATGGACCGATCGGCGAGCGCCTGGACCGCACGGATCGGAAAATTCGTTAGGACCGCATGCGCCGAGGCGTCCCACGGCAGCGTCGACTTGTCCTTCAAGATCAGCATATCGCGCCAGAGGATGTGGGCCTTGGCGTCGACCGCCAAGATCGGTTCTTTGCGCGCGTAGATCGTGCCCATGACGTCGACGTCGGACCCGTCGTAGGTCGCGCCGACGATCCCCGTGAGCCCGAGCTTCACAGGTACGTCGGGCGTTCGGAGGTTCTCGAAGCGCGTGATCAGCTTGAGCTTCGGCACGAAAGCGGTGCCAGTCCCCTGCAACGAGATACCAATTTTCCCCTGCGTGTCGCCGAGCCCGAGCGCCTTCGGCAGCGTATCGATGCGCCGCTGCGGAATTTCCACGTCCAACGTGATTGGCGCCAAAAAGAGCGTTCGTATCGGTACGCGGAGGGCGATAAGATCGTGGTTGGATAGCTGCAGAGTGGTCGCCATCGTGACCAGATCGCCCTTCTTGTCGACGAGACGAGCGTCCACCTCGGCGAGGGCGTTGCCGTCGATCTTTGCCACGACGGCGAGGTCGACGTCGTGCGACTCGAGCTCGGGCGACTTCACCACGCGCAGGTGTTGGGTTGTCGCGTTGATCTCGACCGACGGCACGACCTTGGGATCGGAGCGCTTGATCTCGCCGTCGATGAGGACCTTCCCGCTGAGATCGGTCAGGCTGTCTTTGGGCAAATAGGCGAGGAGCTTCTTCAGCTCGATCTCGCCGTCGATCTGGGCGTCGCCCGTCGCTTCGGTCCACGACTTGGCGGCGAGCGGGCTCCCGGCGAGCTTGATCGTCGACGTATTCACGTCGATTCGACCGAGCGACGGAGAGTCGACGTGGACGTTCGCGATGAGCCCATGGCCGAGCAACGTGGAGTCCACGTGGGCCGAGAGACGATCGATCGGACCGACCGTCGCGCGGCGGACGTCGACGTCGATCCGGCCCTTCACGTCGTTGCTGGTCAAGCGAACGTCGGCGTTGACGGAGACGACGCCTTGAATGCCCGGCGCGCCGACGATCTTTCCGATCTTCGCGAGGTCGGCGTTGTGCGCGTGGACGCTCGCAGCCACGAGGCCGTTCCGCTCTTCGAGGTCGATCCCGATCACGGTGCCGAGGCCGTCGATGGTTGCGCCGTCGACCGTGACCCCGCCGCCGGCGCTGACGACGCGGTCGGCGTGCACCTTGATGTGCTCGTCGGCCGTGGAAAGGTCGACGTCGGCATCGCGTACGGTGATGGCCGAGCCGTTGATATCCACCTTTGCGCCGGCGTCGATCGTCTCGACCGTCATTCCTCCCGCGGTGACGTCCTGGCCGTGGACATTGGCGATGATCGTCGGCGTGGTCAGCGCTCCGGCGACGCGTCCGTTGGCTTTGATGGTCCGTGCCGTCACGCCATTGCTCGAAACCCTTCCGCCCGTGACGTCGAAGGTGGCGTCGATCGTCTGGCTCGCGAGGTTCAAGGTCCCCTTCGTCGAGACGGCGGCGCGCCCGTGGACCATCCGATTGAGCTGAGGGATGGCTTCGACGCCGGGCGAGTCGGTCTGAGTGGTGAAGGCGAGCTCGTTCTTCGCGAGGTCGAGCTTGGCGTGGGCGGTCGTCGGTGCACCAGGCTCATCGAGACGGACGTCGGCCACGATGGCCTTCTCGGACATCGTCCCTTTCACGTTCGCTGCCGGCGTGACCTGGTCCGCGACGGAGCCTTTGGCGATGTCGACGTCGTAGGTGCCGCTGAAACCTCCATTTTTCAAGGTGATCGCGGCTTTTCCGTTCGCGTTCACGTCGGTCTTCGGGGCGGTCGCCAAGAACGCGCGAGCGTCGACGTGGGCGAGTGTGAAGGCGCCGTCGATGGCGACGGCGTCGCCGAGCTTGATGTCCGCCTTCGCGTCGACGATGCCCTTCCCGAATTCGGTGTGCGCCGTCGCCTGCATCTCGTCGAGCGTGCCGTGGACCTCGGCGTGGGCGGCGGCGACGTCAAAGAGAGGAACGCCTGGCACGATCTTGCGCACGTGCGCGAAGTCGACGCGCGGGACGTCGACGGTGGCGTCGATCTTCTTGCCGTCGAGCGAGAGCTTCGCCTTCGCCGGCATCTCGGCGACGCTGCCGTGGTAGCCGCCCGAGATCGCCATCGGCTTTTCGGTGAGCGGAATGTCGATCGTGACATGCGCGTCGCCGTTGACGTTCGCGTTGTAAGGGGCGGTGCGCGACCTCACGTGCGCGCGTCCGACGTTCACGTGCACGTCGTCGTTCGGTTGCGTCGTCGCGGACGAGAGGACGCTGAGCTGGGCGAACACGGCGTCGGCGTCGGCGTCGATCGGAGGCTGCCCGGCGATCGAGCCGTGCGCCCAGGCGTGGTGAACCTGGATCTCCCGCAGCTCGACCTCGACGCCGCGTGGGTTCGTGCTCGGCTTGGCGGTCGGGTCGGGCTTGGGGGCGAAGGCGCGTGCGATGCGCATGTCGTCGCCGTTGAAGCCTAGGTCGACGTCGGCGGAGTCGATCGAGATGCGCGTGATCTCGATGTGCATGTTGCCGGGGCCGACGAGGACCGAGCGCAGGAGCCCGAGCACGGGTGCGTTCGCGTTCAATCCATCGACGAGGCCGACTTGGTGACCGGTGTCGTCCATGACGCGGACGCGCGCGCCGCGAATGCCGTCGAGGCCGATCGAGTCGACCTTCTCGAGGATGATCCTCCCTTCGAAGATGTCCTTGAGGAGAAACGTCGTGATGTTCGCGGCGAAGCGTCGCGTCACCGGGAGATTCAGATTGATGAGGACCGAGGCCACGAGCGAGACGACGAACGCGACGATCAGCACGATGTTGTGCAGAAGGTGCTTCAGCACCCATCCGATTCGGCTCGCGACCGACATCAGAACGCCTCTCCGATGCCGGCGGCGATCGCGATGGGTGCGCCGAGGATCGTGCCGACCTCAGCGTCGGTGGCCTCGAGCGGATCGTCCGAAGGAGCTTGCAGACCTGGGATGCGATAGCCAAGGTCGACGCGGATCGGCCCCACCGGGGTGTCGTACCGGCCACCGAGGCCACACGAGACGTGAGGATGATCCGGCCGGATGCTCGCGACGGCGGGCGAGACGTCACCGGCGTCGCAGAACGTGGCCATCGAGAGCGGACCGGTGAGGAGGATTCTCAGCTCGGCCGAGGCCTCCCAAATCGACATTCCGCCGACGGGTGTCCGGCACGAATTGAGGAGCGCGTTCCGCGCGCCCTGCTCGCTCGGGCTGAGAGGCGTGGTGGGGGGACGCGCGACCGCGTCCGCGCAGTCGGCGCCGTTCTTGAATTGGCCCGCGCCAGGGTTGAAGAACGGAACGAAAGTGTACGCGCCGATACCCCGGGCGGGATAGCCGCGATTGGAGGTGGCGCCGCCGCCGTAGAAGCCGCGGAACAGGTCGATCTCGAGGTCGCGGACGTCGCTGTCGCTGTTTTGGGTGCCATTGGTAAAGTCGTTGAGGCCGTGCCGGATGTAGTCGCCCCAGTTCTGCGGGAAGATGAGCCCGAACGTTCCACGCATCGCTAGCGTGAGACGCTTGCCGAGCGGGATATAGCCGCGGACCTCCGGCTGCACCTTCACGTCGCTCGCCGTGCCGCCGAAGATGTTGCCCGCGACCTGCAACGTGTTGGCGATATAGATGCCCTTGTGCGGATGCAGCCTGCTGTCCGAGAGGTCGAGCACGACCTTCAGCTCGGGGTAAGACAGCAAGATCGTGCTGAGCCGCGAGTCGAGCGTGCCGATGTACGGGAACGGCGCTTCGATCTGCTCGTTCTGCGAGAGGGTGATGAAGAGGCGACGGAAGAAGAGACGGTCGAGGCCGACGCTCACCTTCGGCTCGATGTAGCCGATGATTGGATCGGTCGTTTTGTAGTTTGGGACGAGGATCGGGTAGACGTTGAGCTCCGGTCGGATGAATCCTTCCGTCCGAGCCTCGAGGAAGCTGGGCTGCTTGAACGCCACCTGCAGCTTCTCTTCGAGGAGCGGGCGAGTCGGCGGCACGAGGTTGTCGAGGCGCGTCGGGTAGAGGATGACGCCCGGCTTGAACGTCACCTGAAAGTCGCGGAGGTTGCCCGCGAAGTTGTGGTCCTCCCACCCGATGACGCCGTGCACGTCGACCTTGAGCTGATCGAACTCGACGCCACCGCCGAGCCGGAGCCCACGGAGCTTCGTCGGCTCGAGCGTGACGACGAGGGGCACGACGTGATCGGCCGGCGGCGGATCGGTAAGGGTCGGCACAATGCGAACCGACGAGAACACGTTGAGGTCGGTGAGCGCGGCCGACGCCGATTCGATCTCGGCGGTCGAATACGTCTGGCCTTCCTTGATCGCGATCGTGCTGCGGATCTTGTCCTCCGGCAGCTCAGGGGTCTGCGGGCCCGGGCCGTCGGGGTCGAGGCCTTTGACCGTGATCTTGCCGAACTTCGCCGGCAGGTCCGGCGCGACGACATACGTCACGGTCGCCGTGTGCTCGGTGACGTTCACGGCCGCGTCGCGCGAGACCTTGGCGAACGCGTAACCGGCGTCGGTCACCGCCTTCTTCACGACGTCCTCGGCGTCTTTGAACTTGTCCTCGTCGAAGGGCTTGTTCGGGGGGACGAGCTTCTTCGCGGCGAGGTACGCCTGGAGCTTCACCTTGTCGGGGACCGCGTTGCCTTCGGGCCAGACGACCTCGAGGTCGTGGACGAGCACCGGGGGCCCTTCTTCGACGACGATCTCCACACGGACGTGGTTGTTGTTTTTCCGGATGACTCGACCGGCGCGAGCCTTAGCGTCGTAGTAACCGCGGGCTTGATAGAAACGCTCGATGCGCGCGAGGTCGCGCTGCAAGACGAAGCGATCGAAGATCACGTAGTCGTAGACGACGCCGCGGAAGAGCCCCAGGAACTTGGGCGTCTCGGCTGTGGCGATCTTGTCGAGTGTGTCACTCGAGTCCACCTTGTCCGCACCGCGGACGGTGACCGCATCGACGCCAGATTTCCCTTTCGGAATGGACGTGCACGCCGCATTCGCAAAGAGAAAGAAGAAAAGGATGAGAAGGCGGCCGCGCACCGATGCACTCTGCCACGAGTGGTTACGTGGAAACGCGTCTCCTCGCACGAAGCATGCTAGTAGCTCGTCGAGCCCGCGATGCTGGAGCGACACTCGTTGAAACGTTGCGCAGCCCTCGTCCTCGCTCTTGCTGCCCTCGGCGCGGCGTGCTCGTCCGGGCTCCCCCGTCCGCCGTACTCCCCTCAGCTCACGTCGGCGCTCGAGCCGGTTCCGTATGAGCCCCCGCCTGCGCGCGTCGAATATGTCCCAGATCGACCCTCGCCCGACACCGTATGGATCGACGGCGAATGGATCTGGAGCGGCCGCACGTGGACGTGGAAGCGCGGTCGCTGGGTCGTCCCTCTGACCGACGCGACGTTCTCGCCATGGACGACCGTCCGGTCACCGAACGGGATGCTCTATCTCGCGGGCGGCACCTGGCGGTCGCCGGACGGCAAAGATCTGGATGCTCCCCCCGCCATCTCGTACGGCCGGCCGACGGTGGGCTCGGTGGTCGACTCCGAAGGGGACAGCGAGCGCACCGGTCGAAGCATCAAGGAAGAGAAGACCGATGCCGAGAAGAAGGAGAAGAGGGAGAAGAGGGAGAAGAAGAACGGCAAGAACGAGGAGACGTCGGACGACGTTCCGGAAGCCGCCGGTCCGCCGCGAATCGGCCCTGACGGAGGCACCGAGTGAGCTGGCGAGACCTCGTCGTCGTCATCATCGCCGTCGTCTCGTGTGCGCTGTGGATGACGGCGCACGTCTCGATCCTCGCCGCGCTCGCGGTCAGGCCGCCACGTTGGCGCGTGCTCGTCGCGCTGCTCGTACCGCCGGCGGCTCCCTACTTCGCGTTCCAGAGCAAGCTGCGCGGGCGCGCGGCAACGTGGGTCGTCTCCGCGATCGTCTATCTCGTCGTCCGCTTCGCGGTCCACTGACCTCGGGCTCACCGACGCATCGAAGCCCTGCGTTCCGAAGCTGGACCGTGCGGAAGATGACCACGCGAGCCAACGCACTACCGCCTACATCGTCGCTCTTTGGCCGAAATCGGCGCCCCGAAATCGTCATGTTGAGGACGCCGCGGACGCCGGTGCGGGCGCGATGTCGCCGTAAGCCAGAAAAAAGACCGACTTCGGAGAAATCGCGAACGTCGTTTCGCGATTGGCGTGCGTTCGGGTTATGCTGAGCCCGCTATTTCTTCGATGCGCCCAGTGCCCAACGAGTCGAAAATTGCGGTCGGGTCCCTCCTGATCAGTAAGTATCGAGTCGTGCGCGAGATCGGCCGCGGCGGCATGGCCGCGGTCTACGAGGCGGAGCACACCCAACTCGGCAAGAAGGTCGCGGTGAAGGTGCTCGCGTCCGAGCTCTCGGCCTCGTCCATCGTCATCGAGCGCTTCTTCCGCGAGGCCCGCGCGGCCGCGAGCGTGAGGAGCCCGCACATCGTCGACATCTATGACTCCGGCCGGCTCGAGGACGGGCGTCCGTTCATCTGCATGGAGATGCTCGAGGGCGAGTCGCTCTACGACCGCATGGCGCGCGTCCGGCTCATCGATGTCGAGACGACCGTTCGCGTCATCACGCAAACGGCAAAGGGTCTCCTCAAAGCGCACGGCGCCGGCATCGTCCACCGTGATCTCAAGCCCGAGAACATCTTCCTCACCAGGAACGACGAAGGCGGCGAAGAGACGACGAAGATCTTGGACTTCGGTCTCGCCAAGTTCTACGCGCCGGTCGCGGCCGACGAAAAGACCGCGCGTCTCACGCGCGAAGGCGCGGTCTTCGGGACGCCAGCGTACATGTCGCCCGAGCAGGTCAAAGGGCACGGAAGCGTCGACCACCGCGCCGATCTCTGGGCGCTCGGCTGCATGACGTTCGAGTGCTTGATCGGTCGCCCGGTCTGGAATACGGAGCAAGGCGTCGCGATGACCTTCGCCGCGATCGCGACCGGGCCCATACCGGTCCCGTCAGAGCAGCGGCCCGAGCTGCCGAAGGCGTTCGACGCCTGGTTCGCGAAGGCGCTCGAGCGCGACCCGAACAAGCGCTTTCAGACGGCGAAGGAGCTCGCCGAAGAGCTCGCGTACGCGTTCGGCGCGTCACTGCAGCTCTATCCGCCGGGCGATTCGCAAGTGAACCTCGACCGCGCGGGCCTGCTCTTGGCGACGCCGGGGCAGATCCCGCTCAATCTCATCCCGCACAACGTGCGAGAGGCCGCGGCCCACGCGCTCGCGTTGCCGACGCCGATCGCGCCGGTCTCCGGCACACCGATCGGCAACCTCGCCGACGCCATCGAGCCGAGCGTCCGCACCAATCTTCCGTTCCCGTCGCCGCTGTCGACCGGTTTGCTCCCCGCCGCTGCACCTTCGGCGCCGGCTTCAGTGCGCGGGATTCAACCGAGCATGCTCGATCACCCGCCGACCGCGCAGAGCTCGCAGTCGCACATCACGAGCTCGCGGGGAATGCTGCAGCCGCCGTCGCCGGTCCGTGTGGCGGTCAGCTCGCTCATGCTCATCGGCGGCTCGATCGCGGCGTACGTCGTCTGGTCGAACATGCTCCGCCCGCAGATCTTCAACCCGATCGTGCAAGCCGCCGTTTCGTCGGCCACCCCGACCGCCGCCCTGAGCGCGAGCGCCGACCTCCCCCCCGTCGATCAGCCGAAGTGGGAGCAAGCGCTCGAAGACGGTCAGAAGCTCTTCTCGACCGGTGATCCGGCCGGCGCGCTCAAGAAGTTCAAAGACGCGGTCGACATGGGCGGCGGCAACACGGCGCGCGCGTTCGCCGACCAAGTCAAGACGGTAGGCTCGCTCGGTGGCGCCTGCCGGATGGTGGCGTTCGGTCACCCGCGTATCGGCATGTCCGGCGGCATCGCGAAGCCGACGATCGTCGCGCTCGACCAAGGCGCGGTCGTCGCCTGGACCGACGACCACGAGCGCACCGGTCACGATCACGCGTACGGGGTCCTCGTCGACGACGCCGCCCGTCCGCTCTCGCCTCCGCGCGGTCACGACGCCGGCGTCCGCATCCGCTGGATCGGTGCCGACGGCCGCATCGCCGGCGCGAGCGCGCTCGTCGGAGCGGGCCGCGCCGGCAGCTTCGCCCCCTCGATCGCCCGCGCGCCCGACGGCTTCTTCATCACGTGGCAAGACGACCGTGACAAGGAAGGCGACGACATCTTCCTCCGCAAGCTCGGCTCTTCGCTCGACCCCGCCGGCCCTGAAATTCGCGCGACCGACTACGCGTCGATCGGCGGACATGCGGCGAAGGCGGTCTTGCCCGACGTCGCTGTCGCTGCCGACTCGCTGCTCCTCACCTACAAGCTCGAACGCGACTCCTCGAAGACGATCGTTCGCATGCGGATCCCGCTCGGCGCGCCCGAGCTCGCCAAGGGGCTCGACGAGCGCTCGTCGCGAGCCGCGCCGACGCCGCCGCCGAAGGGGACGAAAGGCACGAAGGGCGCGGCCTCTTCACCGGACCGCACGCTCGGCGAGGTCGCGCTCGTGAACGATGACAAAATCGGCAGCGACGGGCCGACGATCGGCTGCGGCTCCGAAGGTTGCTTCGTCGCTTGGGCATCGGAGCGCGGCGGCGCGAACGCCGCTCTCCTCGATCCGACGCAGGGCAAGGTCCTCTGGAAGAAGCGCTTCAGCGACAAGGGCACGCACCCCGTGATCAGCGTCGGCGTCGCGGGTGAGCTCTATCTCGCGTTCTTCGAAGGGGGCAAAGTGAAGATGGCGAAGGTCTCGCGCGACGGCATCTCCGCGGCGAGCGTCGTCGCCAAGGTCACCGGCGACGAGCCGCGGCCGTGGCTCGCGCCCGGTCGCTCGAAGGGTGACTGGCTCCTCGCATGGCAAGACCAAGAGTCCGGCCATGCGGAAGCCTACATCGCGAAAATCTCCTGCCGCTGATCAGTCACTGCTCCGCTTTCAGTGAGCGATGGTGGTAGCGGTGCCGATCACGGCATCGAGGCCGTCGACATAGGTCTTTCCGTCGTCGCTGCAGTGGTAAAATTGGTCGTAGTAGTCGCTCGGCGTCAGCGCCGACGGCGACGCCAGCTCCATCATCAGCATGGGCTTGTCGGCGCCGCAGCCGCCAGCGATACGGTTGATCGCCACCGCGTCGAGCGACGCTTGGAGCGTCGTCGCTTCGGTCGCGGTGAGGGTGCGACTGCCGCTGTCGTAGGCGAACGTGCCGCCGTCCTCGAGCGCACAGATCTTCCAGGTGAGCGCCTTGGTCGCGAGGACGTAGGTGAACGTCGTGTCCGCGGGAATGCACGTCGAGCCGTCGATCGCCTCCGGGCCGAAGCCGCCCATCGAGGTGACCTTGACGGTCATGTCGTCGCTGTAGAGGATTCCGCCGGCGTCGGCGATGTTGCCGCCGTCGTTCACTGTCGCGTCGCCGTGGGCGGTCGCGTCCGTCCCGGAGTCGGGGGCCTCCGTGTCGTCCGCGCTCGAGGCTAGAGTGCTGCTGCAGGCAGCGGCGAGGAGGAGGGGAGCGGAGAGGAGCGCGAGGGAGGCGAAGCGGAGGAGACGCATGGACCGCTCTATCGCAAGCGCCGAGCCAAACGACGAAAGCACGACAAATGCAGCAAAAAGGACGCGGCATAAGCCGACGTCAATGACGTTCAGATCATGTGTGGCACACCCCAAGGTATGCTGCTGGGCTCCGATGTTCGCCTCGCCCCCCGTGCCTGACCGTCGTGCCGCTGCCGAAGGTCTGGGGGTCGCCGCGGTCGTCACCGGGCTCGTCACTGTCGCCTCGATCGTGGTCCCGTCCACGCACGTCGCTACCGTCGTCGGGCTCATCTTCCTGACCGCGACCTGGGCTCTCGTCTGGCGGCGCGATGACGCGACGGTCGAAAAGTCCGGGCTCGCTTACGGTGGCCTCGTCCTCCCTGGCGCGATCGACTGGCGACGCGTGATCCGTTCCACCGGCGTCGCCTTGGCCTGGGCGTTCGGCACCGCCGCGGTGGTGTTCGTCCCGTTCTACTTCGGTTGGCGTTGGTGGTGGCACCCGGCGATGCACTTCTCGGCCGAGCTCGGCTCGCTCCCGTTCTTGAACGATGCAGCCGGCCAGCTCTTGATGATCGCACTCCCGGAGGAGGCCTTCTACCGCGGCTATCTCCAATCGCGCCTCGACGACGCGTTCGAGACGCGTTGGAACGTCGCCGGCGCGGTCGTCTCTCCCGCGCTCTTCTTGACGAGCGCCGTCTTCGCGCTCGGCCACCTTGCGACCGTGCACGACGTCACGCGTCTCGCGGTCTTCTTCCCGTCGCTCCTCTTCGGCTGGCTCAGGGCCCGCACGCGCGGCGTCGGCGCCGACACCGTCTTCCATGCACTCTGCAACATTTTCTCCGAGACGCTCGGGCGCGGCTTCGGGCTTTATTGAGGCCGCCGTCGGCCCTATAGGATTCTCCATGGATTTTCCGATCCCGCTCGCCATCCTCGATCCGATCCTCCTTCGTGCGCTCGAGGAAGATCTCGGCTCGGGCGACGTCACGACCGACGCCTGCATCCCCGAAGACGTGAACGCCGTCGCCGACGCGCGCGCTCGCGGCGAGCTCGTTGTGTGCGGAGGCACCATCTTTCGCCGCGTGTTCGAGCTCGTCGACGATTCGCTCGCGTTTGAATGCAAGCTCGCAGACGGCGCGGTCGCGAAGAAGGGCGACGTCGTCTGGACCGTCAAGGGCTCCGCGCGCTCGATCTTGAAGGGAGAGCGCGTCGCGTTGAACTTCACGCAGCGGCTTTGCGGAATCGCCACTGCCACGCGCGCCTACGTCGATGCCGTGCCGGCGGGGAAGGTGACCCGCATCACCGACACGCGCAAGACCACGCCCGGGCTCCGCGTCCTCGAGCGCTACGCCGTTCGCGCGGGCGGCGGCAAAAACCATCGCGACAATCTAGGGTCCGCCGTCCTCATCAAGGACAACCACATCGCCGCGTGCGGGGGCATCACCGCCGCGATCGCGCGCGCGCGGGCGTACGCGCCGCACACCTCCCGCATCGAATGCGAGGTCGACTCGCTCGAGCAGCTGGACGAGGCGCTCGCCGCCGGCGCCGACATCGTCCTCCTCGACAACATGCCGAACGATGTCGTCGCCGAGGCGGTGAGAAGAGCCAAAAATAGGGCATTTACCGAGGCATCGGGCGGCATCACGCTCGAGCGCATCACCGCCCTCGCGAACGCAGGCGTCGACGCGATCTCGGTCGGCGCGCTCACCCACTCGGTTGTGTCGGCCGACCTCGGCCTCGACTTCCGCGATGCATGATCTGAAGGACCTTCGCGCCGAGCTCGAGACGCTGGGCGTCGCCGTCGGGCAGGTCGAGCTCCTCGACGAGACGACGTCGACGAACGACGTCGCCAAGCGGGCCGCGAAGCTCGGTGCGCCGCATCTGTCGATCTTCGTCGCCGACAGCCAGACCGCGGGCCGAGGCCGGCAGGGTCGCGCGTGGACGAGCGCGCGCGGCGAGAGCATCTTGATGTCCGTCGTGTTGCGGGTGGATTGTCCGCCGGCGCGTTTGCCCCCGCTCTCGCTCGTCGCCGGGCTCGCGGTGTGCGAGGCGCTTGCGCCGGTCGTCGACGTCGAGCCTCGCATCAAGTGGCCGAACGACGTTTGGCTCGAACAGAAGAAGGTCGCCGGGATCCTCGTCGAAGCGTCGATCGTCGGCGCCAAGGTCGACTCCCTCGTCGTCGGCATCGGCATCAACGTGCACACGCGCGCATTTCCGGCCGAAATCGAGGCGATCGCGACGTCGGTCGCGCTCCATTCGGCGACGCAACCCGACCGCGCGTCGATCGTCGCGCGATTGGTCCAGGCCCTCGATCGCGACGTCGTCCCGGTCGCGAGGCACGGGCTCGGGCTCGTCCACGCCCGCATCGAACAGCACGACGCGCTCCGCGGCTCACGCGTCCGCGGCGAAACCGGAGAAGGAACCGCGGAGGGGATCGATGCCGAGGGGCGTCTCCGCATCCGTCTCGCCGACGGAACCCTTCAACGGTGGGTTGCCGGCGAGGTGAATCTCCTCAAGTGAATCGCCTTCAAGCGAATCACTTCAAGTGAATCACCTTCAAGTGAATCACATGGGGCGAATGCGGTAGACGACGCCGTTCTGATCGTCACCGACGAAGAGCGAGCCCTTGGAGCCGACAGCGACTCCGGTCGGCTTGCCGTAGCGGTCGTGACCGTTCGGAGCCTGCCAACCGTCCACGAATGGAGTCCATTGCTTGGTCGGGTCCGTCCAGTCGACGGCGATCTTCGGCGTGTCGCCGGTCATCGCCACGAAGGCGAGACGCGGCGCCGAATAGAGCGTGCCGTCGTCGTTCGTGTGCCACGAGCCATGGCCGGCGACGAAGAGGCCGCCCTTGTACGTGTCGCCGAACGCGTGCGCGCCCTTCGGATTCTGTGGATAAAACGATGCGCCGATGAGGGTCGAATACGCCGGGAACTCGATCAGTGGCTGCACGGCCTTCATGCAGTCAGAGCTGCCGCCGTACCGGTGATGGTTCTCTTCGCAGTCCGGCCAGCCGTAGTCGGACTCGCCCGTGTGGGACGTGACGGCATCGAAAAACTCGTACGGATGACCGAGCGCCAGGCTGTCTTGGCCTGCGCCGCCCGCCCAAATCATGCCCGTCGCCGGGTTCGTGGTCATCGCGATCGCGTTGCGGATGCGCGCCGCCTTCCTCTGCATGTTCGAGCCGTCGAGGCCGAATTGCTGGATCGTCGCGCGCGTCGGATCGACCTCCGTGCACGCGTTGCAGCCCGAGCCGACACCCGCGTAGAGCACGCCGTTGCCGACCGACACCGAGGTCGTCTGGTGGACATCGCCGTCGCTACCCGGTGTGGGGTTGCCTTGGCGGACCTTGCCGATCTGCGCGAAGGTGCCGGTGAGGTCGCCGTCTTTGTAGCTCGCCGAGTACACGCCCTTGTTCGTGCCGAGGTAGATTGTGCAGGTCGTCGGCGAGTAGGTGACGCCGGCCGGATTGCTGTCGGGGGCGACCGCGAACTTCTGCGCCTTGCCAGGCGCGGCGTCGGCCTCGGCGTTCGGGATGATGTAGACCGCGCTGCCGTTGGTGCCGACGAGGAGGTCGCCGTTCGGGAGCGCGGCGAGCTCGCGCGTGCTGTCGATATGGGCGATGACTTCCATCGTGAAGCCGGCGGTAACCTTCAGCGCCGAATTCGGCGCGGTCGGCGCGGTCGTGTCGGTGACGGCCGAGAGGACCGAGCCGTTGCACGCGGTCGGGATGACAACCGGCGTGCCCGAGTCTCCTCCCCCTCCACCGCCGTCGCGGCCGGCGCTCGTGCTGCCATCGCGGCCACCGCCGCCGCCGTCCATGGGCGTGCCGCCATTGTCTGTCGAGGAGTCGTCACTGCCGCAAGCCGCGACGATGAGGGGAAAGGCTGCGATGGCAAAGAGCCCGATTCGCGTCGTGTGGCGCATGCAAATCCTCCTAGCGCTTGATGGTCCGCTCATACGTCCGCGCGTGCAAGCGCAGCGGCCTTAAAAGCCGCGAGCTGGATCGTCTGTTGACCAGAACGAGCCAGCTCACGTGCTTCAAGCGCCATCACGCGCTCTCTTTTTTTCGGCGTCGCCTACGATGCCGAGCGGTGACGATTCATCCACCACCCTCGGGCGGCGGCATCACGCTGTCGCGGTTGCCACCTTTGTTCTTCTTGCCGCCTTCTTCCTTCTTCGCCTCGGCTTCTTTGGCCGCGAGCTCACCGACGTCGAGCTGAACCTCACCGAAGATCACCTGCATCTTGCCGTTCGGTGGAGTGAGCTTCACTTCGAGCGACTTTGCGCGGATGACGGTGTTGTCCTTCACCGTGCCCGAGAGCTGCACGACGTCGGCGTCGAACTCGCCAGAGAGCTCCCCCTGAGAGCGCATCTCACCGACCTTCACCTTGCCGTGCACGGCGCCGGAGCCGCTCACGTTGAGCGACGGCGCCTCGACGTCGCCTTCGATGCGACCGCGCACGACGATCGGGCAGCTCGAGGTGAGCGACCCTTTGAACTTCGTGCCTTCTTCGACGAGCGTCTGCTTCCCGCCTGCCGGAGCCGCGCCTACACCGCCACCGCCAGACTGCATGATCTTCATTCTGAGAACGCAACCGGGCTCGAACGAGAAGCGCGTCCACTCCGGCGGCTGTTCGACCGCGCCGACGAGCGAGCCGCCGGACGTGACGATGAGCTGCGACACACCGACGATGCCGGGGCTGTCGCGCTCGATGAACTTGCCGTTGATAGTGATGTTGCCGGCGCCGGTGATCTGGCAACCTGACAGCACGCCTTCGGTGCCGACGATGAGCTCCGTGCCCTGCCCGAGCGCGATCGAGCAGTGCTCGAAGAGGCTCTCGATCTCGATGCACGCGCCGTCGTCGAACTGGAGGCTGGCGTTGCGAAGGACGTCGCCGCGGCCGAAATAACGGACATTCGCGCGGTCACCGCCGACGACTGGAGCGGCCTGGCCGGTGAGGATGCCGACGACTTGGGCGGCGAGCACGCGCTTGGAGCCGTCGCCCTCGCTGCTGATATCGACCCATTCTACCTTGAGGTTTTCGGGGATCTCGTTCGTCGCTGTAATCCCGAAGAGCTTCGCGCCGGTGAGCTTCGCGCCGGAGAGCTTCGCGTTCGTGAAGTTCACGCGGCGGACGTCGGCGTTGGTGAAGTCGGCGTCGGTGAGCGTTGCCTTCGAGAGGTCGGCGCGGAGCATCGACGAGCGCGAGAAACGGACGCCGCGCCCCTGCGCCTCGGTGAAGCGCGTGTCTTGCAGGATCGCGTCGGAGAAGTTCGCCTCTTCGATGTTGGAAGAGGAGACGTTGGCGTTCGTGAGGTCCGCCTTCTCGAGCTTCGCCCCGCCGAGATACGCCTCGACGAGGTCGGCGTGCGTGAGCTGCGCGCCGGTGAGGTCGGCGCCGCCGAGGTTGGCGAGGTCGAGCTGTGCGTGCGAGAGCCGAGCGCCGACGAGGTTCGCGCCGAGCAGGTTGGCCCCCTCGAGGTTGGCGCGGCTCAAGTTCGCGCCGGTCAAGATCGCGCGTTCAAGGTTTGCCCCTTCGAGGTCGGCGTTGTCGAGGTTGACCTCACGCAGGTCGGCCCCCGTCAGGAACGCCTCGCGCAAGTTCGCGCTCTTCATGTTCGCGCGGGCGAGCTTGGTCCCTTCGAGGTTCGCGCCTTCGAAGTCGCAACGACGGAAGCTCGCGCCTTCGAGCACTGCCTTCGCCAGGTTGATCCCTCGCAGGTCTGCGCGGTCGACCTTCTCTCCGCGCTTCACCTTATTGAGGATGATTTCCGGTGTGAAATCGGGCATCGCGTTGACTCTGCCTCCTTCTGAGACGCCGAGCGGAAAACCTCGGTCACGTCCAAGCTAACAGGTTTGTTTTTTGTTCAGAGAGGAACGTACTTGTCGCGCGCTTTTTCGAGGTAGCTCTCGAGCTCGACGATTTTTTGCTCGAAGGGCAGCCGTTCGATCGCGTGGAGCCGGTCCACTTCTCCGAGGCGAGCGAGGATCACTTTGACGTGGAGGAGCGTGGCATTGCGCCCTTGACGCAGCTGCTTGCGGCGCGCTGCCGCGTCGCCCATCCATTCGTTCGAGGCGTTCTCGAACGCGTCATGCTGGTTCTTGAGCTCCTGGGCGAGCATCGTGAGCTTGTCGTGCTCGGCCGAGCGCGTGGCGTCGATGCCGGCTGCCTTCATCTCGTGGCGGTAGGCCTGAAAGCGGTCGACGATGCGCTGCGCGAGCCACTGCTCGATGCCCGTCGTCTGCATGACCTCGTCGACCTTCGCCATGAACATGACGTCGAGGGAGGTGAGGTTCGCGGCGTAGAGCTTGTCGATCGTGACCTTGCGGACGTCCGGGATCTGGAGAAGGAGCGACTGGACGATGACCGCTTCGCGCTGGCTGCGATCCATTTCGAGCGCGAACGCCTGCGGCATCAGCTCGATCATCTTGTCGTAGGAGGCGAGCAACTCGTCGCGGGTCTCGGTCGTGAGCGTCTTGCCGTCGAGGGCCTCGGGTCGGTTGGCGCGGGCCAGCGTGTCGGCGTAGGAGGAGAGCGAGGCGGTGAGGTCGGCGATCTCGAGGCGCTCGGACGCGCGCATGAGCGAGCGCACCGCGGGCTCGCAGACGGGGAGCCAGTCACGCGTGGCTTCACCCCATTTTACGTCGATCATGAAGTCGCGGACCGAACGCATGTGGTGCGCGGCGAGCTCGGCGAAGAGCGCGCGGACGTCGGCGAGGTCGCTCGCGGTGTGATCTTGTCCGGGACGCGATACTTGGTTGTCGCTCTCGACAATTCCAGCGAAGTGCTCGTCGAGGTCGCCGAGGAGTGACTCGAACGTCGAGGCGATCGAATTCTGGTCATCGAGATCGAGCAGGCCCGACGGCGGGACCACGCGCTCTTCGACGAGGCCGGGGGGCGGCTTACTGGAGCGCTTCGAGCGAGCAGGCTTGCTCGCGTCCAGGTTGTTCGGGGGTCGGGAGCTCTTTCGCGGCTTCGGCGCCGGCGCCTGCTGCGCTTTGAGCGCCGGGCTCGTCGGCAGCTTGCCCGACGACATGGCCGGCGGGGGAACTCGGCCTTGGGGAAGGGTGACCGCGGGCCTGCTCGGCGGCGCTGCGAGAGGGTTCGGTTTGCTCGCGGGCGGGCTCACGATGTTCGGCTTCGATGGCGACGGCAGGCGAGGCTTCCCCACGGCTCCGACGTTTACTTCACCAGAGGACGTTTGGGAGGCCGACTGCGGGCGCACGCCCGAGGGCGCGGGCACCGGGACCTTCGGATCAGTGGGCTTCACGGCTTCCTCCGACGGCGCAGCTGCGCCGTTGTCCTGCGCGGGGATGCCGCCTGGAGTGAAGAGCCGCCCGAAGATGCCCATCGTCCTATCGCCTCGGATCTGATCGCCATGGCCTCGTCGCCGATCCGCGCGGCGAGGGTTCAGCATACCAACATGCGACTCCGATCCTATGGGAGAGAGACGACTTTCTCGTCTCACGATCACGATTTCGAACATGAAATGTGTCGCACGATGGAGACGCGTGTGCGCGCGTGGCGGCACCGGGTTCCGTGCTACTTTCGTGCTACACGGGGCGCCTATGAATTTACGATGTACGTTGCTCTTGGGGGTCGTGCTCGCCGCGCTCGGCGCGTGCGACGAGGGGCAAATCCCGGTGATTCCGACGACCGGGCCCCAGCTGCTCGCGGGGCAAGACTGCGACTCGCTCGTGCCGGAGCACTGCGGTTTTCCGATGCCGTCGAACGTCTACCTCGCCGATGACGTGACGCCCGACCCACTCCGACCAACGCACAAGCACGTCGCGTTCGGGGCGACCACGCTCCCTGCCTACAAGGAAGGGATGCACATCGATCCGGCGACCTTCGCCGATCACGACGGCTTCGCGGCGAGCATGCCGCCGATGACCTTCTTGCAGGGGGCGACGGTCACCGGGTTGCCGACGCAGGAGAATCTCGCGCTGTCGGTGACGAAAGATTCGCCGACCATCCTCTTGGACGCCGACACCGGCGAGCTCGTGCCGCACTTCGCCGAGCTCGACATGAGCGGCATCGACGACGATCAGCGCGCGCTCCTCATCCATCCGATGGTCCGCCTCGCGGACGCGACCCGCTACATCGTCGCGATCCGGCACGTCGTCGACGCGAGCGGCGTCGCGATCGCGCCGAGCGCAGCGTTCCAAGCGCTGCGTGACGGCAGCTCGTCGTCGGATCTCTCGGTCGGCCGCCGTCGTCCGCTCTACGCCGACATCTTCGCGAAGCTGAGAACGGCCGGCATCGAGCAGAGCGACCTCCAGATCGCGTGGGACTATTCGACGTCGAGCCGGGACAACAACACTAAGCGCATGCTCGCGATGCGCGACGACGCGCTCGCGACCGTCGGAGGCTCCGGCCCGGACTACGCGATTCAGAGCGTCATCGACAACCCGAGCGCGCACGTGCGTCGCCGCATCATCGGCAAGATGACGGTGCCGCTCTATCTGAGCGATTCGAACGTCGGCGGTAGCATGCACGTCGGCCCGGACGGCCTGCCGACGAAGAACGGCACCGCCGCATTTCCGTTCGAGGTAAACATCCCGAACAGCGTCGCGAATGCCGCCGCGCCCGCGCCGCTCTTGCAGAACGGGCACGGCCTCTTCGGCCGAATGAGCGAAGGAGAGGACGGCTACCTCACGCAGTTCGCCGACGACTACGGCTACGTCGCCTTCAGCATCAACCTCCTCGGAATGGACGAGACCGAGCCCGACTACATCTTGAACAACGTCCTCTTCAACGACCTCGGCCTGTTCCAGCACTCGGTCGACCGCCAGCATCAGGGGATGATCGACGAGCTTCTCTTGATGCGGCTCATGAAGGGGAAATTCGTGAGCGACCCGAACGTGCAATTCAACGGGCACTCGGCGATCGATCCGTCTCGCGTTTACTACCGCGGCGACAGCCAAGGCGGCATCTTCGGCACGACCTATATGTCGCTCACCACCGACGTGACACGCGGCATGCTCGGCGAGCCCGGCATGCCCTACAGCCTGCTTTTGAACCGCAGCAAGGACTTCGCCGGCTTCGCGGGCATCTTGCACATCGTCTACAAGGACCAGCGCGACGTGCAGATCGCGATCTCGCTCCTCGACCTGATGTGGGAGCGCACCGAGCCCGACGGCTACGCGCCGTACATCACGCGCGACATGTTCCCGAGCACGCCGGAGCATCGCGTGCTCATCGAAGCGGCGATCGGCGACTACCAAGTGACGCCGCTCGGCGCCGAGATCATCGCGCGCACCGTCGGCGCCGTGAACGTCGCCCCGGTCAACCGCGAGGTCTTCGGCCTGACCGACGCGAACGCGCCGATCGACGGCTCGGCGATCGCCGAGTACACGTTCCCCGTCGCGCCCGCGCCCGAGACCAACGTCCCGCCGTTGGGCGCCGAGGGCACCGACCCGCACGGCAAGCTCCGAAGCGTGGATTCGTCGCAAAAACAGGTCGACGCGTTCTTCCGGACTGGCCTGGTTCAGCAGTTTTGCGATGGGCTCTGCAAAGGGAATTGAAGACGCGTTAGGGTGGGGCCGTGAACATCGTCTGCCTCGGTGGCGGCCCCGCGGGCCTGTATTTCGCGCTCCTCGCGAAGAAGCGCGATCCGTCGCGCACGGTGAAGGTCGTCGAGCGTAACGCCGCCGGTGAAACGTTCGGCTGGGGCGTCGTCTTCAGCGACGAGACTCTCTCCAACTTGCTCGACGCCGACGACGTCACTTGCAAGGAGATCACCGCGAGCTTCGCCCACTGGGACAGCATTGACGTCCACTCCAAAGGTGAGGTCGTCCGCTCGACCG
>CAJDWT010000065.1_pt1 | contig 30375 bp, 22 predicted proteins | sample 7391671 | NCBI WGS metagenome assembly CAJDWT01 (sample SAMEA7055729, study PRJEB34461) | soil metagenome | biome: terrestrial ecosystem; feature: Peninsula; material: soil | place: Antarctica | collected 2016
CATCGCCCATCATGACTACTTCGCCGGAGCGGCGGGGGGCGGCGCAAAGATGTTCGGCAAGTTGCTCGGCACCGGCCACGGCCACGCGGTCGGAATCGCTCCGGGCGCGCTCTGACCAGGCGCGCCGTTCTGCTGCGGCGCCGACGATTGCCCAGCGGGTGGCGGGAAGCCCGGGATCGTGAAGCCGGGGATTGTCGGGAGCTGCACACCCGGCAGACCGGCGAAGCCCGGAAGCGTCGGCAGCGACAAGACTTGAGGCGCAGGCGCGGGCCCCGACGGGCACATCCCGTTCGCGGGACGCGTTTGGTCGGGGCAGACGCCGGCGCATTTGTTCGTCACCGAGTCGAGCACCTGGTCGCCGCGGCAGTCTTCGTCCGTTTGAGCGGGGACTGGCGACGCGGGTGAGCCTGGATCGGCATCCGTCCGAACCTTGTAGGCAAGATGCATCCATCTTTGGACCATCGCCTGGCTAATCCACGCATAGCCGCCATCGCCCCAGCTCGGGCCCCAGCTGTTGTGGATCAAGAACTGAAGCGAGCCTCCGACCTTGCGATATCCGGCGATGGCCACCGAGTGGCCGCCGTCGGGCGTCGTCCAATCCGGAATCACGCCGGCGTTCATCCGACGATTCACCCAAACGGAGGAGTCGATGTCGAAGCCGGCCCAAATGTCGGCGCCGCTCGCGAGGAGCGATGTCATCTCGCCGATGTTCGGCGGCTGGATGTCGAGCTCTTCGAACGCGACCATACGATGCCCGTTGGCGCCGTCGGCGCCGCGCAACTTCTGCTGGAGCGGGGCGTCTCGGCCTAACGTGTTCGGCGCCACGCCGTAGGTTTCACCGCAGTCGTCGGTCGGATCCTTCGTGATCTCGCACGCCTCTTTGCCGCTGTAGGGGAGGGCGTCGAACGTCGTGATGCCGCGATTCACGTTGCCCTGCGCGGCGTCTTCCATCGTCGGGACGCCGTAGTGACCCCACACGTGCTCGGGCGACGTCGTGACATTGAGGTTCGAGCGACGGAGCGCGTTGTCCATCACCGCTGACAGCGCGAACGCAGTGCACGCACCGACGTCGCCTTGGTCTTTGATCGGACCTTCGGTGCCGTTCATGCGGTGGTCGACGACGTCGGGTAGCGCCGCCGTCGTGACCGCGACGATCGAGCTCGCTGTGCCGCAGGAGGACGACGCCGCGTGTGCGCATCAAGTTGATCTTCAGCGTCGTCGCATGCTTGGTCGCGATCGCGATGCGCTTGTACGGAACGCAGTCGAGGTGCACGAAGACGCCGGGCGCGACCTCGAGCGGGATGTTGCAGCGGCGCGGCTGCGCGAGCGCAGCTTGGAGATGCGCCCGATTCACCGCGACCGGCTGGCTTCGCGCCGGTGGCATCATCGGGATCCGCGCATTGCCCCCCGGCTGCCCGTAATAGAGGAAGCCCGGATGATTGAAGGCCGAAGGCGGAGGCACCGCACCGGGCGCCGCGGCTGGAGGCGTCCTCGAACCGCCGTTGATCACACATGCGCCCGTCGTCAGGGCGAGAGCCGCGAACCGTGCAACTTGCCGCATCGTCATGATTCTCATGCTTATTTTCCGACTTTCACTGAGATCTCGGCGTCCGCGGGGTTGCCTTGGTTGGACTCATACGGCAGCGAAATCTTCAATTTGTACGTGCCAGCCGCGAGCGAGCCTTTGGCGACCGGGTCGACGTGGGTCGTGCAGCAGGTCGTCGGCCCTTTCGACGGCCACGCCACGTTCACGGCGTCCCAGCCGAGCTTGGCGTGCGCTTTTCCGCCCGGCGCGAGGAGCAGATGCGATTCGGCGTGGCGGCAGTCCTTGTGCATGCACGACGGGTCGGCGTCCTTCGGCGCGTTGCCGGCTGGCGGCGCGATCGCCTTCCCCTTCGGATCGGTCACACTGACCGACAGGGTGAGATCACCGCTGAAATAGAGCGGAATGGCGGCGTTGCCGACGTTGCTCACGACGAGATCGAGATCGATGTGCCCGCCCGGCTTCACCGTCGTCGCCGAAGGCGTGAGCGTGACCTTCACGTCGGTCGTCGCCGAGGCGGGCGTCGGTGGCGCATCGCGCTCGGGGCGACACTGCTTGTTCGCGAGCACGGCGGCGAGGTCAACATCGCTCCCGCCGCAGGCCGGATTGTCGGCATTCGCGGTCGGCGTCGCGGCGCCAGCATCGACGACGGATGAGGGTGCGACCGACGCAGCAGGTCCCGAATCGGTGAGCGGAATGTCTGCGGTCACGGCCGACGCGGCGTTCGGAGCGGGGGGAGGAGAGCTCGAGCCCCCACACGCGAGCAAAAAGAAGAGCGGACCGAAGGCGACGACACGCGCGGTTTTCACGTCGACAGCCTAGCGAGTCTCCGTCCTCGGTAAAGCGTCATGCGCGGCGGATGCGCGCGAGGACGGCACGCGCGGTCGACGTGAGGCCGCCGATCCCCGCTCCGCGCTCGAGCGCGCGGAGGCGAGCGGTCTCGTCGTGTGCGAGGAGCCGCTCCTCGTCGTTCAGGTCATGCCACCCGCGATGCGGGCGTATTTCGCCGTCCGGCGTGCGGTCACGATGTGCGCTCGTGACCTGGGCGACGACGCGCTCGAGCTCTTCCGGCGTCATTGGAGGCCTCCTTCGATCGTGATCCCCATTTTGCCGAGGCAGTCGGCGAGCAGCTTTCGCGCGCGCGTAAAGTTCTGCAAGAACGTGTTGAGCGTCATGTCGAGCGCGCTGGCGAGCGCCTCGTCCGCCTCACCGTTCGCATCGAGCCGCGCCGACAAAGCGAGAGCCGGCTTGCGAGGGAGACGCGACTGGCAATCGTCGAACGCCTTGCGCAGCATCGGATCCGGCGGCGGCGTCGCCCGGGCCTCGCTCTCTTCGGCGACGAGCCGTGCGAGGTGCTCGTCGTCCACGCCGACCACCCGCGAGCGCCGCGCTTCGTCGAGCGCGCGGTTCTTCGTCACCCGCATCGCGAAGCGGAGCAGCGCATTCGGCTGACCGTCGGGAACGAAACGAGGCGCCACCTGCCAGATTCGCAGGAGCGCCTCTTGGAGGACGGCCTCGGTATCGACCCGAGCGGCGAACGGACGGAGCGACGCGCGCAGGGAAGGCTCCGCTCCGGCGATGAAACGCCCGAAGGCGTCGGCATCGCCGGATTGGATTTCGAGAAGAAGCGCGTCGAGGTCCACGGTCAAGGTCAGTGCTCAGCCGTGATCTCGATGCGACCGTTCGGGGTAGTAAGCTCGGCCGCGACGACGGTGTCGAGATCCCATGTTGTGGCGAGCACCAACGTGATTCGGATCGTGGAACCGGCAGGATATGAGCTATTTCGTGTCGATTTCGCCTCGACTACGCTCGCTGGTGAGCTACCCCCGTCGGAGAAGACGACGAGCGCGTGCTCGATCGACCATTCGACGTCCTCCGTGAGCGTGATTTCGATCGTGATCTCGCCGCCCGACTTGCGGACGACACGACCGACGAAACGAGCGGCGACGTCCGCGCGTTCTTCTTCGCTCCCGAAGATCGCGTCCTTCACGCGGCCGAGAAGCGAGCGCTCTGCCTTCTTCTTCGGTGCCGCGATTTCGGCGCGCGCCGATTCCGATTCTGATTTGGCCTCGTCGCGCCCCTTGTCTTGCGGCTCCGCGCGGCCGGCCGAGGTAGCCGAAGGTGCGGCTTGGGCGGCAGGAGGCGCGGCCGGCGCCGGCCATGGCATCCCCATCGGTGCTGGCGCGCGCGCTACGCTGCTGAAGCGTGCTCGCGCAGGCGGAGCCGCGCTGCCGTAACCTCCGCCGGGTCCCGCACCTGTCATCAAGGTCGACCCCGGCGATGCGTACATCATCGCTGGGCGGAGACCGACCCCTTCGGCCGAGACGCCGTGCGCGAGCGCTTGCGGCACGTTCGCGCGGCGCGTCGGCGCGCGCGGATCGACGCTCGCGTTCGGATCGATCGCGACCCACGACGTCAGGCGCGTCGAGAGCCCGTAGGCGAGACCGAGCGCTTCGATGGCCGCGTCGAGATGCGCTTTGGGCTGGCCCGCTGCGATCTTCATCTCCGCATCTTCGACCGCTTCACGACCGAACAGCGTGACGACCGACTCGTTGCCTTCGCCGAACGCGCTCTTCGGAATGCGCACGCGCTCTTCCCAGACGCCGTCGGTCGCGCCGTCGACCGCTCTGCCGCGGAGCACGAGCTCGCCGCCTTGCGCGAGCACCTTTGCCGAAAGAAGGACGGGTGCGCCCGCATAGAGATCGGGCAGCTTCATCGGGGCGGTGAGCAAGAGCGCGCTGCCCGACGCTTCGACGTCGACGACGAGCGGCGCGTCGCTATGTTTGCGCAGGCGCTCTGCCGCGCGCTCGGGATCGTCCGAGAGCCCCAAAATCACCTCGATCCCGCGTCCGGCGCGCGCGGCTGGACCTGTGAGCGAGCGATTCACCGACGAGCCGATGCCCACCGTGTGCAAGCGCGCGCCTCCGGGGAGCAGGCTCAGGATCGATTCGACGATCTCTTGCTCGAAGCCGATGAGACCGTCGGTGACCAGCACGACCTGCTGCGAGATCGCACGTCCTTTGCGGTGCGGGACGGGTTTCAGCGCCTCGAGGATCCCTTCGCGCATCTCGGTGCCGCCGCTCGCCGCGAGCGAGCGCAGCCACGCACCGGCCGCCGCTTTGTCCTGCGCGGTCGCGCGGGTGAGCCCCTTCTTCCAACGACGCGGTGAATGCGAGAACTCGATCAGCTCGAAGGTGTCGTCGTCGCCCAAGCCGTCCAACATCGCGAGCGTCACGCGTTTGGCCTGCTCGATCGGCGCGCCGCCCATCGAGCCGCTCGTGTCGAGGAGGAAGGTGACGTTACGCGGGTGCTTCGCCACGAGCGCATGCGCGTGCGGAGGCACGATCGTGATGAGCGCATGGGCGTCGGAGAGCTCCTCACGCGGACCGGCAACCTCGCAAAAAATGCCAACTTTTTCGCTGGAAGCTGGCCATTCAATGACCACGTCGCGATCGAGCGAAGCCCCGTTTCCGCCACCGAGCTCGACGCGGAAGCCGCCACCGTCCGGCGTGCACGCGAGCGGGTGCGAAGGCGACTCGGGCGAGCGGCCACCGGCGACGGTGTCGGTCACGTGGATGGCTAGCGACGCGCGCACCGGCGTGGCCTCGGTGACGTCCATCGCGATCTTTGCCGCGTCGACGATGCGCTCGGGACCACCGAGATAGCGCGGCGCCGCGCCGAGCGGAAAGCGCCACTGCCACATGCCCTCAGCGAGCCACGTGAGCTTCAGATCGATCGCGATCTCGACCGTCACCGATTCGCCGGGCGTCACGTTGCCGATCTCTTGCGAGAAGAGGCTCGTCCGAGCTTGGTCGAGGAGGGCGGCCGTCTGCCCCGCGAGGATGGCCTCTTCGAAGCGCTCGCGCGCCGCCTCTTTCCGGTCGATTTCGCCCACGATTGTCCGCTCGCCGACGCGGAAGAGAAAGCCGCTGACCGCCGCGTTTTCGGGCAATGGAAAGGTGTAGGTGACGTGGAGCGGCTCGGCGTGCGGGTTGTCGAAGCGCTGCTCGAGGGTGATGCGCGCGATCCCGGCTCCGGCCGTGCTTCGCAGCGCCACCGCGCGCAGCGGCAGCGTCTTCGAATCGCGGGAAACCATACGGCTCTGGGTCACGGCGGGCATCGGCATCATGGCATTGGTCCTTGCAAGGCAGGAGCGAGCTTTTCGCTCCTTTCACCTAGCCAACGGGCCGGGGCACGGCCTTGTGACAAAGAAAAAGAAACGAGCTTGGTGTTGTGAAATTCCAAGGGGTTTCCGGGGGCGCTGCTAAGATTCTGCTGTGCGCGAGAAGGGCCCCAACGCCGCCGTGAGCAAAAAGGTGGGTGGCGTGCTCCTGGCGGCGCAGGTCATCAAGCCGGAGCAGTACGAGGCGGCGATGAAGGAGATCGAGGGCACGCCCGACCGCATCGAAGACGCGGCGATCGCGCTGGGCTTCGCGAGCGAGGCCGACATCTTGAAGACGCTCGCCGCGCACTTCAAAACCAACTTTGTCTCGTCCGACCGGCTGTCGCGTGCCGAGATCGCGCGCTCGACCCTCGAGATGGTGCCACGCCAGGTCGCCGAGACGTTCGGCGTCTTCCCCGTCATGTTCGACGCCAAAAACCACGTCTTGAGCGTCGTCACCGCCGACCCGGACGACGGCAATCTCCTGAACGAGATCCGCCAAGTCTCGGGCGCGAAGGACGTGAAGGCGTTTCTCTCTCGTCCCGCTGCCGTCCGCGCGGCGATCGCGAAGTCGTACGGGGGCGACATCCATGCGTTCGCAATGCTCGATCGCGCCGCGCAGCAGCAGTTCCACGCGATGCTCGACGTCTACAACCGCGGAACGATGAGCGAGGAATCCGTCGCCGCCGCGCTCGTGCGCGAAGAGCGCGGCTCACGCCAAATGACCGAGCGCGACGTCGCCCGGGCCGACGCGAAGCCGAACAAAGGTGGGAGCGGCTCCAACGAATCGATCCTCGAGCTCTGCAACGTGATGGTGAGCCTGCTCGAGAACGGCCGCGCCGAGCTCCGCGGTCACTCGTCGCTCGTTGCTCGGATCGTGCGCAAGGTCGTCGAGCGCATCAACTTGAGCCCCGCCGCCGCCTCGGCGTGCGTCGCCGCCGCCTACCTCCACGACGTCGGAAAGATGGGTACGTTCCATCTCACCGCGCTCAACGCGAGCGAGTACGACGGTCACAAAGCGGCGGCCCAGAAGGCGCACAACACGCCCACGCGTCTTCTCGAAGGGGTGAGCTTCCCGAACGACACCGTGCTCGCCGTCTTGCACATGTACGAGCGCTATGACGGCAAAGGCTTCCCCGAGGGGCTCTCGGGCAAAGAGATTCCGCTCGGCGCGCGTGTCCTCGCGATCGCCGACACGTACGCCGACCTCACCGAAAATCCCCGCAACCCCTACCGCAAGCAGCTCTCGCCGAAGGAAGCCTGCGACGTCCTCGTCAAATTCAAGAACGCGATCTTCGACCCGCACTTGGTCGATCTCTTCAAGGCCGTGGTTCTCGGGGACGACGTCCGCGCTCGTCTCATCGGTGATCGGAAGGTCGCGCTCCTCGTCGATCCGGATCCGGAAGAGACGACCGTCCTCGAGCTCCGCATGTTCGAGCAAGGCTTCGACGTGAAGGTCGCACGCTCGGCCGAGCAGGGGCTCAAGATGCTCGCGTCGTCCGACATCGACCTCGTCGTCAGTGAGCTCGACTTCCCACAGAGCGACGGGCTCAACTTCATCGCAGACGCTCGTAAGCTCGGGAAGAACAAAGAGGCGCCGTGGGTCATCCACTCGCGCCGCCAGGCGAAGGCCGACGTCCAGCGCGCGTTCGAGCTCGGCGTCGCCGACTACGTCACCAAGCCTGCGCCGACCGACGTCTTCGTCGCGAAGCTGAACGCCATCATCGAGCAACGCGCGATGCAAAAAGGGGCGCGTGGCGTCTCGGGCTCTCTCCGCGAGATGGGCCTCCCCGACATCATCCAAATCCTCTACCACGGCCGAAAAACCGGCAAATTGCGGATCCGCTGCGGTAGCGAGCAGGGCGAAATCCACGTCGACGCCGGCGCGGTCGTCAACGCGCTCTTCGGCGCCATCCGCGGCGCCGACGCCTTCTACGCGATGCTCAAGCTCCCCGACGGAGACTTCGCGCTCGACCCGCAGTTCAAGCCGACCGTACGCGTGATCGAGCAGTCGTGCGAAGCGCTCCTGCTCGAGGGCATGCGCCGTATGGACGAGGGGGTCGCCTAAGGGGCCGTTCTGGGCGAGCGCGCGCCGTTTTCGACGAGCGACTAGCGCGCCGTTCTAGACGAGCGACTAGCGCTCGATGCGCTTCGCGGACTTCGCGAACGCGCGTTTGAAGCTCGCCGAACGGTCGAGGAGCTCGCCGAGGCGAAGGCGCCCCTTTGGGTTGCGCTCGCTCCGCATGACCCAGAGATCTTCGAAGAGCAGATGCGTGGCGCCGATCGCGAGTGACGGAAACGCGCCGTCATCGACCTCGCCCGCGCCGACGATGAGCAATCGCTCCCACAGCTCTTGGAGCGCTTTGGTGAAGATGCGCTCGCCCGGCTTCCCGCCGAGCTCCATTTGCGCGCGGATCGATTTGGTCGACTGCGGTGAATTCTCCTCGAGCAGCTCCAAGATTGCCGCCGCCTCGGTCGATAAGCCGCGTCGAAGCTCGCCGCCCGCTTCCTCTTCGAGCCTCGCGAGCATCGCGCGGAAGAGATCCTTCGAGAGCAAGGTCGCACGGCCACGGAACCACTTCACGTAGACGACCTCGAGCGAGGTCGCGAGCGCGGCGCGCAGATGCCAGAGCTCGTGGACGCGGCCGTCGCCTTCGTCATCCCACTCCCAGACCATCTTCTCGCCGGGGTAGAGCGCGTGCCAGAGCGAAGGCGGCTCCTTCCGATTTTCGATCGGAAAGACGAGCAGAAAACCTGCTTTTTCGACGAGCTTCACCGCGCGCGCGACCTTCGAGGCGGCGACCATCAGCTCGTCGGGCCGAGCACGGGCGGCATCGTCGGGCTCTTGGTCGCGAAGCGGCCGAGCGCGTCGTAGGCGGCGTATTTGAACATCTCCGCGAGGGTCGGGTAGTTGAAGACCATCTCGATGAACGAGTCGACCGTGCCGCCGAGCATGAGCGCGGTTTGGCCGATGTGCACGAGCTCGCTCGCGCGGTCGCCGATGCAATGGCAGCCGAGGAGGGTCCGTTCGGTGCGGTGGAAGAGGAGCTTCACGACGCCGTCTTTGTCGCCCACGATCTTGCCGCGCGCGTTGTCGCGGTAGAACGCGCGGCCGATGACGTAATCGACGTTCTGCTCCTTCGCTGCCTCTTCAGATAGGCCGACGCAGCTCACCTCCGGGATCGTGTAGACGCCGTAGGGGATGACATTCGAGACTTGACGCTTGTAGGCGAAGTCGAACGCATGACAGACCGCGACGCGCGCCTGCTCCATCGAGGTCGAGGCGAGGGCAGGGAAGCCGATGACGTCGCCGGCGGCGTAGATGCTCGGAGCTGCGGTTCGGTAATCGTGATCGACGTGGATGTAGCCCCGCTTGTCGACGACTACGCCGAGCTCGGTGAGCCCAAGCTCCTCACTGCGGCCAGAGCGGCCGGCAGCGAAGAGGAGCTTTTCGCTCACGATCGTGCGCGTTTCGCCGGGTTTTCCGTCGGGTCCTGGGATCGTGACCTCGCACGCGATGCCGTCCTTCGTGCGCCTGACCGCGCCCGGGACGACACCGAGCTTCATGTCGACTCCGAGCCCAGCCATCGCCGCCCGGAGGCGCTCGCCCATCTCGAAATCGAGGAAGGGCAGGAGCCGGGCGCGCGCTTCGATCAGCGTGACGTTGACGTGCATTGCCGCGAACATCGATGCGTACTCGCAGCCGATGACCCCTCCGCCGATGATGGTCATCGTCTTCGGCAGGCGGTCGATCTTGAGGACCGTGTCGGAGTCGTCGACGTCCTCGTCGTCGAAGGGGATGTTGTCCGGCTGGTGCGGCTTCGAGCCGGTCGCGACCAAGAAGTACTCGGCTGTGAGCCTGCGCGGCGGTCGACCGAGCGCGCTTACCTCGACGGTGTGGGGGTCGACGAAGCGCGCGACGCCTTTGACGATTGGCACCGAGTGACGGTCGAGGTTCCAGAGGATGCGCTCGACCTCGAGCTCGCGGACGGCGTTCTTACGCGAGAGGAGCTTCGGAATGGCGAGCCCTTCGTTCACCTGCACGGTCAAACCGTAGAGCTCGCTCTGGCGGTACCCGGAGAGGAAGATCGCCGTCTCGCGGAGCGTCTTCGACGGCAAGGTGCCGGTGTGGACGGCGGCGCCGCCGGGCTCTTCGGCGCGTTCGACGAGGCAGACCTTCTTGCCGAAGTATGCCGCTTGGACGGCGCCTTTCTCACCGGCGGGGCCGCCGCCGAGCACGATCAGATCGAAGTCGTAGGGCACGAGCCCGAAGGTAGCAGAAGTACGAAACGTCTAGTTTTCTGCCTGTTCGCGCCGCATGGTCATCGCCTTGCGCGTGGCCGCGAGCGGCGCCTTGTCGTCGAACGTGACCGAGTCACCGCTCCTCACCACACCGAGCTTCGCCCAGATCGCGTCGAGGTCGACGCGCTCAGCGGACAACCCCATCGATTTGTAGAGATCGCGAAGGACGTGGACGCCTGTCGCTTCGTCGCCCTTGTCGAAGGCATACTCCATCGACCAGCGCGCATTGTCGTCGCCGCCGCTCGCGAGGATGTTCTTGACGGCATCGTCGAGCGATCTCTGGCCATTCGTCTTCTCGCGGATTTGGAGATCGGCGACGAAACAGAAGAGCGCACCGCCCCAATACACGCTTCCCCAGGTGGGTGTGCGCTCAAGCCCTTGCGAGCCGTCGCGCGGCAAGCCGTTGGGCAGCATTCGTACGAATTCGCTCCACACCGTCTTCTCGTCCGTCATCCCGGCCCGCACGCGAACGAACGGCTCGAGATACGTGGCGAGCCCTTCTTCGATCCACGCATGCTCGCGTCCCATGGAAGGGTAGGCGAGGTGAATCATCTCGTGGACGGCGACCCAGTCGTCCGCGAGGGCCGTGTCGCCCGCGTCGCGACCGACGTCGATCAAGATCGAGGCGCCGCCGCCGGCCATCGTCCGGCCGAAGCCGACGCGGTCACCGCGCGACGGAATGGCGACGATCAGCGTCTGGTCAATTGGAAATCGGCCGTAATAGTCACTGACCGCGTGACCCGCGCGCGAGAGCCAGCTCGTGAGGTCGGTATCGGTCGCCATCAGCTTCCCGGCGGCCACCGCGAAGCGCACGTGCGCGCCTTTACCGACGTCGACCGTGCTCTCGCGGAAGCGCCCGAAGACGGTGTACGGCGCGATCGGGAGGTCGTTTGCCGCGGTCTCGTAGGTGCCGACCGCGTTCGGGGTAGACGCACGCACGCCGGTCGCCATCGTCACGCCCGTTACGTGGGATGTGACGTGAAAGACGGTGCGCATCGTCGTCGTCGTGCGGAGCGGATGCACGAGCCACGTGGCGGGGGGCGATTCAATGATGCCGTGGGTGCTCATCGCGACTCCGTCGTCACTGACCTCGCGCGCGGCGTCGTCGAGCAGGAAGCGGTAGCGGATGCGGCACCCTCTTTCGCATTGGCGCGCGAACCACGATCCCTCGGTCTCGGGCACGTCGGCGAAGCCTCTTCCGTCGAGAGGAGCAACGGCGAAGTCTTTCACGAAGGGCTCGGCCCCCTCCGTCACCGAGAGCTCGCTCGTGATTTGTGGCGGGAAGGAGGCGCTCACCGCGAGCTCGAGGCGACCGACGTCGTTCTGCTCGATCACGACCTCGTAACGGAGCTCGACCCCCGCGGTCGCTGTTGCGACGGGCGCCGCCGGCTTCGGAGCTTTTGCGCCGCACGACGCGAGGAGCGAGAGCACGAGACCACTCGCGAGCCGCTTCGAGGCATTCACGCTCACAGGTCTACGATTTTATAGTCTTTGATTTTGTAAAGGAGCGCGCGATGCGAAATCTCCAGGATCTCTGCGGCCCGCGTGCGATTGCCTTTCGTCTTCGTGAGCGCGCGGCGGATCAAGATCTCCTCGATCGCGCTCGAGGTCTTCTTGATCGACAGCTCTCCGGAGGCGAGCTGCACCGCGACCGGGTCGAGCGCTTCGCGCACTCGCTCGGGCAGGTCGGTCTCCACCAGCATGTCGTGATCGGCCAGGACCATCGCCCGTTCGATCGTGTTCTCGAGCTCGCGCACGTTGCCAGGCCACGCATATTCGAGCATCAGCTTGCGGGCACCGTGCGAGACCCCTCGGATTTGCGTGCCGAGCCGCGCGTTGTTGCGGGCGACGAAGTGGTCGATGAGGAGCTGGACGTCCTCGCGCCGCGTGCGGAGCGGTGGGATCGTGATCGGCAGGACATTGATTCGGTAGAAGAGATCTTCTCGGAAGCGGCCGGCCTTCGCCTCGGCGGCGAGGTCGCGGTGGGTGGCGGTGATGATGCGCACGTCGACCTTGATGTCGCGCGGATCGCCGAGGCGGCGAATCGTCTCTTCCTGGAGCGCTCGCAGGAGCTTCACCTGGAGGTTGAGCGGGAGCTCGCCGATCTCGTCCAAGAAGAGCGTGCCGTTGGTCGCCTCTTCGAAGAGGCCGCGACGGTCGGCGTTCGCGTCGGTAAACGCGCCCTTTTTGTGCCCGAACAGCTCGCTCTCGAGAAGGTTCTCCGGGATCGCACCGCAGTTGATCGCGACGAACGGCCCGTTCTTACGGGAGGAGCGTGCGTGGATCGCCTTCGCCACGAGCTCCTTGCCCACGCCGCTCTCTCCGCTGATGAGGACGGTCGTTTTGTAGTCGCAGATCTTCGTGATGGTGCGGAAGATCTCCTGCATCGAGGCGCTCTTTGCGAGGATCGACTCGAATTTACTCTCACTCAAGATCTGGCTCTTGAGCGCGGCGTTCTCACGCCGAAGGGACTCGCGCTCTTCGGCTTTGCGGAGCGCGAGGACGATCTCGTCCGGCTTGAACGGTTTGCCGACGTAGTCGTACGCGCCGGCCTTCATCGCATCGAGCGCGAGATCGACGTTGCCATATGCGCTCATCACGATGACGGTCGCGGTGTTCTGCTTGGCGCGGAGCGTGGCGAGAAGGTCGAGGCCGCCCATCTTCGGCATCCGGACATCGGTGAGAATGACGTCGGGCCCGAACGTGTCGACCAACACGAGCGCCGATTCACCGCTGTCGGCGACCTCGACCTCGTAGCCGTTCTTGCGGAGCAGCGCCCGCAGGACGACCCGGATATTCTCTTCGTCGTCGACGACGAGGACGCGTTTCATCGCAACCTTTTCACACCTGATCTTGGCTCTCGCGAGCCGAATTTGCAATGTTCGCTTTCGCCACATTCCAGGCAGACACCTTTTTGCGTAGTCTCCGAGGATGCTCACGGGGCTTGATAGGCTGCTGGTGGAGGACACGCTCGCGAAGCGCGTCCGCGGATCGAGGCTCGCGCTCCTCGCGCATCCGGCGTCACTGACGCGCGGTCTCGTCCACGCGGCCGACGCGCTCATCGGCCTGGGTGCGAAGCCGTCGATCGTCTTCGGGCCGGAGCACGGCTATGGCGGCGAATCCCAGGACCTCATCGGCGTTGCCGACGCGAAGGACCGTTACGGGACGTCGGTCAAAAGCTTGTATGGTGCAAACAAAGAAGATCTCGCGCCGACCGCCGCCGACCTCGTCGACGTCGATCTGCTCGTCATCGACCTGCAGGACGTCGGCGCCCGCTACTACACGTTCGTATGGACAGCCGTCCTGGCGATGGAGGCGGCGGTGAAGCTCGGCAAGCGCGTCATCGTGCTCGATCGCCCCAATCCGATCGGCTGCTCACCCCCGTCGCTCGAAGGGCGTCGTCAGCTCCCCGAGTTTCTTTCGTTCGTGGGTCTCCATGCGATGCCGATTCGTCACGCCCTCACGCTCGGCGAGATCGTCGCGTGGCGTGCGAAGACGCAAGGATTCACACCCGCGCAGGTCGAGGTCGTGCCCGTTACCGAGCTCGACAAGACGCTGCACGCGCCGGAGTGGGATCGTCCGTTCGTGATGCCTTCGCCGAACATGCCGACGTACGAGACCGCGCTCGTCTATCCGGGCGGTTGCCTTGTCGAAGGGACCAACCTCTCGGAGGGTCGCGGGACGACACGTCCGTTCGAGATGCTCGGCGCCCCGTGGATCGACGGCGCGAAGCTCGCGCATGATTTCACCGCGCTCGATTTCCAAGGGGTGAAGGTTCGCCCCATCACCTTCCGACCGACGTTCCAGAAGCACGCGAAGGAGCTCTGCGGCGGCGTCTTCGTCCATGTGACCGATCGGCAGACGTTCCGCCCGGTCGCAACCTACGTCGCCCTCCTCGCGCTCATGCACGAGCAGGATCGTGAAAAGTTCCAGTTTCGCACCGAGGCCTACGAGTTCGTCGACGACATCCCGGCGATCGATCTGCTGACGGGCGACGGCGAGGCCCGGGCGCTGATGACGACCGGCGCGCCGGCGGACGAAATCGCGAAGACGGTCGCGACCTTGCGGAAAGGCGACGCCGAAATCGTTCGGGCAGCGCGGGAAGCCGGCGAGGAACATTCGGTCGGTTGACCGCTTTTTCTTGGCCTTACCCGATAGGTGCCTTGGCGAGAGGACGAGGGTAGACTCGGGCGGCATGTCTTCGGTGACCGAAAACGCGCTCATCGGGCGCACGATCGCGGGAAAATTTGCGATCGAGAGCTTCATCGGTCAAGGCGCGATGGGTACGGTCTACCGCGCGAAACAAATCGCGCTCGACAAGACCGTCGCCGTGAAGGTCATGCACAAGTCGCAGCGTATGGCGGGGATCGGAACGCCGCCTGCCACGTCGTCGAGCAAGCCGCAGATGTCGGCGGACGAGATGTTCGCCGCACGCTTCTTGCGCGAAGCGAAAGCTGCGTCGCGCATCGATCATCCCAACTCGCTCCGCGTCATCGACTTCGGAGAGGAACCCGACGGCCTCCTCTACATGGCGATGGAGTACCTCGACGGTCGGGATCTCTTCACCGTCATCCGAGACGATTTTCCGCTCGCGCCCCACCGCATCGTCGAGCTCATGTCGCAGGCGCTCGCGGCCCTCGCAGTGGCGCACGAAATGGGCGTCGTTCACCGTGATTTGAAGCCCGAAAACATCATGGTGATGCGCGGCACCGACGACGAGGGGAACGCCAAAGACATCGTCAAAGTGTGCGATTTCGGGATCGCGAAGCTCATCGCGCGCGAAGCGGATCTCTCACGGTCCGATCAGGGCCTCGGTCCGAAGCTTACGACCGCCGGCCTTGTCGTCGGCACGCCGGAGTACATGTCGCCCGAGCAAGGGCGCGGAGAGCCTCTCGACGCGCGCAGCGATCTCTATTCGATGGGCGTCATCCTCTTCCAGCTCCTCGCCGGCCGCGTTCCGTTCGACGCGGAGACCGCGCTCGGCGTGGTGCTCAAGCACGTGACCGACGCACCGCCGAAGCCGCGCTCGATCGTGCCCGATGCCGACCCGCGGCTCGAGGTGATCTGCATCCGCGCGATGGAGAAGCGCCGGGAAGAGCGCTTCCAATCGGCGCGTGAGATGCGCGCGGAGATTCGCGGGCAATCCGGCCCGCAGTCGCACCTCCTGCAGACGCCTCCGCCGCCCTCGCGCGTCGGCTTCACCGGCGCAGCGCTGCCGATGGCCGCGACCGAAGTGGCCCTCGACTCGGGGGCGATCCGCGCGGCATCGGTCTCGCGCACGCAGAGCAAGGTCACGCCGCTCGGCACGGAGCTCGACGAAGCCGTGCTCCCACGCAAACGTTGGGCCGGCATCGTCATCGCCGTGATGCTGCTCGGCGCGACTGCAGCGGTGCTCTTCGTCAAGGTGAAGCGCGATCGCGAGCTGTCGCTCGAGGCTACGAACGACCGCGTCGACGCGGTCGACGTCGAGGCTGGGTTGCCGCAAGTCACGCCGGTCGACAGCTCGTCACCACTGCCCGTCGCGCCACTCGAGACCGCGAGCCCGGTCTCGACGAAGGTCGAAAAACATCACAAAAATGGCAAGGTCGACGCCGGCATCGCCGAAGCCTCGTCGGCCGAGCCCGTCACGAGCGCTACGCCCGCCAACAGCGCTGCGCCCGCCGGGGCGTACGATCCGGCGCACGCGCACGTCATCATCTTCGCGATCACCCCGCACAACACCGACAACCGTGCGGTTCGTCAGGTGATCCCACTCAAGGAATTCTCGGATTGCTATCGCACCGGCCTCGCCGGAACGACGACAAGGCCCGCGCTCAGTCACGTGATGATGAAGCTCGAGACCGACGACACCGGGAAGATCATCCGGATGGGATTGTCGGGGCCATCATTCCCGGAGAAGACGGGAACCTGCATGCAGGATTTGATCAACGGCAAGACGATGGGCGGCGCGGGGGTCGTCGGCGCGGACGTCGACTTGGTGCTCCTGCCGGGAGACAAATAGAGGGGGAGTCGATGGTCGATGGTCGATGGTCGATGGTCGATGGTCGATGGTCGATGGTCGATGGTCGATGGTCGATGGTCGATGGTCGATGGTAATAGCAACACGATTCGACAATGTGGTGTCGAATCAAGCAGGTCCCGCTTCGAAGCTCGAGCATTGGCGTGGTCTCTTGCAGCCATCGCGATGGGCCTTCGGGCGTCACTTCATTGTTTCGATGGGCGGCGTATGAGGTCGCTCACCAGCTTCTTTTTGCCGCTTAAAAACCGCGCCCGGCCGACAGCTTTCGCCGTGGCCGGGCACGCGGGCTCGCGCAATGGGGGGGAGGGGCTCGCGCGAGCCCGAAGTCTCTCTTGCCTTACGATTTGGGGCCTCGTTCGGTTTCACGCAAGGCCTGCGCGCGAAAAAAGTGAGGAGCCTTACTTCTTTCCGTCGCCGCTCAGGTCTTCGGCGAGGTAGCTCAAGATGACCTCGTCGAGGCTCTTGTCGCTGATGAGATCCTCGCCGAAAATCGAGCTTTGTTGCGGCCGCGCCTGCCCGAAGATGGCGGCTGGACGCGACGGCGCGTAGCGACCTTCGGCGGAGGCCGGCTGAGCTGATATCGGCGGTGGACGCTCGCTTCGCGTGGGCTTCGGCGCCGCTTTACGCGGTCGCTGCGACGGCGGCTTCGGAGATGCGGCGATCGGCGCGGACGGCGTCGGCAGGACGGCGGCGCGCATCGCCGGCTCGGACTCCGGCTCTTCGCGCTTGAGCGTGCGATAGCGACCGGTCCCCGCCTCTTGCGTCGCCGATCCGCCGAGCTTGCGGACGAGGTTCGCCGGTGGCGGCGGAAGATCGTTCTGGCCCGTCGCTGCCGGCGCGGCCGCAGCGGGTGCTTGGGCGGCGGCGCGTTCGAGCGCGGCGAAGTCGAGGGTGAGCTCCTCGCGTGTGGTCGGCGGCGCCATCGACGGCGGCGCGTCGTCCTGGATCGTCGCCATCGGGGCGCGCATCGGCGGCGGCGATGCGGCGGCGATGGTCACGTCGACGGAGCTCGAAGGGGGTGGGGCAGGGACGGTATTGGCGTGTCCATGCGCCGGCTCGCTTGGACGCGATGCAGGAGGGGGCGCGATCGGCGCGCTCGGAGGGGCGTTTGCGGGAGCTAGCGCCGCAGCGGCGGCGTGAGCCACACCGCCTTCGACGAGGAGGTCGAACTGGCCGTCGCGCAGGGCGATGAACATCGCCTTGTGCTGCGCCTTCATCATCTGTTTGACGGTGTCGCTCATGCCGTCGGCCTCGACGTGCTCGGCATAGCTGGTCTTAACGCTCTTCAGGATGCGCCCGCCATCCATGAAGAGGTGCGTGATGATGTGCGGGTGCTTGACGCCCGAATCCTCGGTCTGAATATGAAACACCCGGTTTTTGTGCCGGACGTTGTTGTTGTAGCCGAGCAGCGGCGATTGGAACTTGGCCATTTGCTGTCGGCCTTCGCGATATGCAGCTAACCGCGCGGGCTCACATCAAAAGATATCACTCGGCGGCGATCATCTCCAGGCAGGTTTCGCGCGCATGACGAATTGCCGAAAGAGGTGCCTCCATCACGATTTTCCCTGCTTTTCGCACGACGAGAGCCTTGCCGCCCGTTTTGCCGATCTCCGTCGCCGCTACGCCCCACTTGTAGGTACGCGCGAGGACGTCGCCCGCTTTGTCCGGCGCAACGCTCACCAGCACGCGTGACGGGGCCTCACCGAAGAGGACGGTCGCGCTCACGTGCGGCAGATCGATCACGGCGCCGACGTCCTCACCACCGAAGTCCGGCGCGGTGACGCCGCACTCGGCGAGGGCGACCGCGAGGCCACCGTCCGACAAATCGTGTGCGCTCTGCAATGAATTCGTGCGTGCGAGCTCGAGGACGAGCTTCTGGAGGCGCGCCTCGGCCTCGAGGTCGATCGTGATCGGCGCGTTCGCGATCGCAGCGGCGGTCTTGTTGGTTTTGTGCGCGCAGAACGCGCTGGCGCCGAGCGAGCCGGGATCGATGTCGAGCGGGCCGAGCAGGATGACGACGTCGCCGTTGCGTTTGAACCATTGGGTGAGGCGATCGTCCGGCGAGCGGAGGAGCCCGACGCACGCGATCGTCGGCGTGGGCAAGATCGCGCGCGGACCGCTCGCGAACATCGTCTCGTTGTAGAGGCTCACGTTGCCGCTGACGATCGGCGTCCCGAGCGCGGTGCACGCGGCCGCGATGCCGTCGATCGCGCGGGCGATCTGCTCCATGATCTCGGGGCGCTCCGGGTTGCCGAAGTTGAGGCAGTCGCTGAGACCGATCGGCTCCCCGCCGGAGCACACGACGTTGCGGCAGGCCTCGGCGACCGCCATCGCACCGCCGACAAACGGATCGAGCTCGCATTTCTTGCCGTTGCAGTCGACCGCGAACGCCAAGAATTTTTCGAGCGTGATGCCGTCCTTTTCGCACGGCACGCGGACCACGGCGGCGTCGCTTCCGGGCTTGACGATTGTGCCGCCGCGGACGATGTGATCGTACTGCTCCCAGATCCAGCGGCGCGAGCCGAGGTTGGGCGAGCCGACGAGGGCGAGAAGATCGGCGGTCCAGTCGTCGTCGCCTTCGAGCTCATCGAGGGTCACTTCTTCGACCCGCGGAAGCGCTCCGCGTGGACGGTCGTAGACGGGCGCGTCGTCGGTGAGCGCGCCGATCGGCAAATCGCATACGACGACAGGCGCGCGCATTTCAGGCAGATTTTCCAGGGGATCGTATCCGGGCGTCGCTTTGACGACCCAGCGCTTGGTGTCGGTCACGCGGCCGATGACGGCGGCGTCGAGGTCCCAACGCTGGCAGATCGCGATCACCTCTTGCTCGAGCCCGGCTTTGGCGACGAGGAGCATTCGCTCTTGCGATTCGCTCAAGAGGATCTCGTACGGGCTCATTCTCTTCGCGCGGCGCGGTACCTGATCGAGGTCGATCTCGATGCCGTTCTCCGCGCGCCCAGCCATCTCCACCGACGACGACGTGAGCCCGGCGGCGCCCATGTCCTGGATGCCTTCGAGCACGTCGCTCTGGAAGAGCTCGAGGCAGCATTCGATGAGGAGCTTGCCCAGGAACGGGTCGCCGACCTGCATCGTCATCTTCTGGCCGACGTCGCCGCCCTCAGCGAACTCGTCGCTCGCCATCGTCGCGCCATGAATACCGTCGCGGCCCGTCTTGGCGCCGATGTAGAGGATCGGATTTCCGATGCCGGCAGCGCGTCCGTAGAAGATGCGGTCGGTGCGCGCGATGCCACACGTGAACGCATTGACGAGGATGTTGCCGTCGTAGCGTGCGTCGAAGTCGACCTCGCCGCCGACGGTGGGAACGCCGATGGCGTTGCCGTAGCCACCGATGCCGGCGACGACGCCATGGACGAGCTCCTTCGTTCTTGGATGCGAAATCGAGCCGAAACGAAGGCTGTTGAGAGACGCGATGGGTCGCGCGCCCATCGTGAAGACATCGCGCAAAATGCCGCCGACGCCCGTCGCCGCGCCTTGGTGAGGTGCGATGAACGAGGGATGGTTGTGCGACTCCATCTTGAAGACCGCCGCGAAGCCATCGCCGATGTCGACGACGCCGGCGTTCTCTCCGGGGCCTTGGATGACGCGCGGCCCTTTGGTCGGGAGCCGCTTCAAATGCAGGCGCGAGGACTTGTACGAGCAGTGCTCGCTCCACATCACGCTGAAGACACCGAGCTCGGTGTACGAGGGCTCGCGGCCAAGCGCCTTTTCGAGCCGTGCCCATTCGTCGTCGCTGATCTTGTGCGACCTCTTGGCGGTCGCGTCGATCGGCAAATCACCGGGAAAAGCGGCAGGTTTCACGCGCTCACGCTCGCGCGGCTCGCCCTTGGCGTCAATCCAGGAGAAGCGTCGGAGCCCGGACGGACGCTCCTTCCGTCGAATTCGCCCGGTCTCCGTGCTAACCCGGGTGGCCGATGCACGCGACCGTCGTCCTCTTCCCCGGCATCAACGCCGACGCCGAAATGGTCCGCACCCTGCGCGACGTTTGCGGTGTGACGACGGACGTCGTGCGCCACACGGCGACCGCGCTTCCGCGCACCGACCTCGTCGCGATCCCGGGCGGCTTCTCGTACGGCGACTACCTCCGCTGCGGCGCGATCGCGAAGGCAGCGCCCATCGTCCATGCGATCACCGCGCACGCGAAGAGGGGCGGCTACGTCCTCGGCGTGTGCAACGGCTTCCAGATCCTCACCGAGGCAGGGCTGCTTCCCGGCGCCCTCACGCGGAACGAGCACCTCCTCTTCCGTTGCCACGATGTCTTCGTGAAGGTCACCGCCGTTGGCCCATTCTCGCCGACCATCGGCGACCTGTGGCGCTTGCCGATCGCCCACGGTGAAGGTCGCTACCAAGCGTCGGCCGAGGTTCTGGCCGAGCTCGAAGGCGAAGGACGGGTCGCCTTGCGGTACGCTTCGGCGAAGGGTGACGTCGTACCGGAGGCGAACCCGAACGGGTCGGCAGACAACATCGCCGGCATCTACGGCGGTCCGAAGAAGAACGTGCTCGGCCTGATGCCGCACCCCGAGCGCATGAGCGACGCGCTCCAGGGCGGTGACGACGGCCGCCGTCTCTTCGACGCGCTCGTCGCGTTCACGCAAGTCGTTTGAGAAGAGAGGCAGCGCGCGCGTGGATCTCCTCTATTTCGTCCTGCTCACGAGCGCGCTGATCTTCATCCACGAATCCGGCCATTTTGTCGCCGCGAAATTCTTCGGTGTGAAGGTCATCACCTTCTCGATCGGCTTCGGCCCGAAGATCCTCCGGTTGCGCGGCCGCGAGACCGAATACTGCCTCGCCCTCCTGCCGTTCGGTGGCTTCGTGAAGATGCTCGAAGAGGCCAAGGGGCACGATGCGATCGTCCCCGAGGACCGCAAGCGCACGTTCGAGGCGCAGGCCCTATGGAAGCGCGTCGTCATCGTGCTCGCGGGCCCGATGATGAACGTCGTCTTCCCGGTCGTCCTCTATTCGTCGGTGTTCCTCGGCGACCGCATGCTCCTCCCGCCCACGATCGGCGTCTCGATTCCGGGCAAGCCGGCGGCGGGCCGCTTGATGGCCGGAGACCGCGTGCTCTCGATCGACGGTGCGCCGGTGACGAGCTTCATGGATGTGCAGCGCCGCGTGGCGAGCCGTCCGAACGTGCCGATGCACTTCGAGGTGGACCGCGACGGCAAGACGGTCGGCGTCGACGTCACGCCGGAGAACGACGTCCAGATGCGCGAGCTCGACATCGTCGAGCACGTCGGCAGGATCGGCATCGTGCCGAGCTTTCCCGAGCCGGTCCTCGGCATCCCGCGCGTGGACTCGCCGGCGTATCGCGCCGGTTTGCGAACGTTCGACCGCGTGACGGCGATCAACGGCCGGCCGATTGAGCGCTTCGTCGACCTCGTCGATATCCTTGCCCAGAACAAAGGCGACACGCTCATGGTCGCGTTCCTGCGTCCGGTCCCGACGCAGGTCGCCGGCGGGCTCTGCGACATCGCGGTGATGGAGCCGGGCGTCGCCACGCTCACCCCCTCGCTCGGCGACGGCCTCGTTCCGCAGGGACAGGACGCGCGCGCGAAGGACGTCTTTCTGCGCACGGGGATCGAAGGGTCCGACATGTACGTCGCGTATGTGCCGGAAGAATCGAGCGAGTGGAAAGCGGGCCTGCGCGCGGGCGACCGCATCACGAAGCTCGACGGGCAAGATCAGGTCTATTGGCAGTCGATGGAGGACACGCTCGTCGCGAGCGCGACCCAGATGCACGAGCTCGCGTGGACGCGCGCCGGCGTGCCGATGGCCGGTCGCTTCCAGATCCGCCAAGAGCAGTGGGAGGACGAGTACGCGCAGCACTACGAGCGCTTCGTCTTCCGCACGTCCAATTGGGTGCCCCTCGCGGCCGACACGCTTGTCGAAAATCCGCATCGCTACGCCTACGCGCTCGAGCGCGGCTTCGAGGAGACGGCAAACGTCGTGCGCTTCATCGCGATCGGCTTCGTGCGGCTCTTCGAAGGTCGGGTGAGCCTCTCGAACGTGAGCGGTCCCATCACGATGTACGACGTCGCCGGGCAGGCCGGCGCGAAGGGGACGACCTACTTCGTGTGGGCGATGGCGGTCATCTCGATCAACCTCGGGCTCGTCAACCTCTTGCCCATCCCCGTCCTCGACGGCGGGCACCTCTTCTTTTTGGCGGTCGAGGCGATCCAGAAGCGGCCGATCAGCCTGCGCGCGCGCGAGATCTCGAGCCTCGTCGGGATGAGCATCCTCGTCTTGCTCATGCTCTTGGCCTTCAAGAACGACGTCGAGCGACGCTGGGACGTCATCGCCGCGCAAATACGCGAATTATTCAGCTGAACGAGGAAGGGTCGGGCGGCCCGCTTCGTAAAATCGGCCAATCGAGCAGAAGGTACGCTGGTGTGGGTGGCGCCTGCCGCCGCTTTGTGGCACACCGCGGCGAAATCCTCGATGTCGCGCGCAGCCTTCTTTTCGAGCTTCTTTCGCGTAACGAGCGTCTCCTTGGCGGTCGCCGCCTCGACGATCACCGCGTGCTCGTCGGCGCCGGGAACATCGGCCGTATCGCTTGAAGCGGGGGCCGGTGAGCCGGGTAGCGGCGGCGGCCCGTCGGCGGTGAGCGACGGTGACGACGCCGGCAGCCCGACCGGCACAAGCAAGGCCAACGGCGACGTCGCACCGACGCCGATCTTGCAGACGATCTCGCCGACGTTCGGCTCGGTCGGCGCGCTCGGTCCGACGCTCGTCGTCACCGGCGAGAGCTTCACCGAGGCCTCGATCGTCCGCGTCGACGGCACCGAGCTCACGACGACCTACTTCTCGAGCTCTGAGCTCCGCGCGCCGCTCCCGAACGGCAAGCTCGACATGGCGACGACCCTCCACATCTCGGTGAAGACCCCGTCGCCGGGCGGCGGAACGAGCCAAGATTTGCCGTTCGAGGTCCGTAACCCCGTTCCTGCCCTCTCCGCGCTCGAGCCGTCGTCGGCGCTCGCCGGCTCGGGTGACACCACGCTCACGATCGTCGGCACGTCGTTCGAGGCTCACGCCGCGGTCTACTTCGACGGCTCGCTCCTCTCCGCAGGGGCGATCGCACAGACGTCGATCACGACGACGATTCCGAACGCGCTTCTCAAGGCGGCGGGCGGCCACAACGTGAGCGTCGTCAACGGCGCGCCGGGCGGCGGAACGTCGAGCTCGCTCTCGTTCACGGTCACGAACCCGAGCGTCGCCATCGCGTCGGTCTCGCCATCGACCGCGCTCGTCGGTGACGCTGCGAAGATGCTCACCGTCACCGGCAGCGGCTTCGTCGGCGCGACCCTGCTCGCGTTCAACGGGACCAACCTCGCGTCCTCGGTCGTCGACTCCACGCACCTCTCGGCCACGTTGCCGTCGACGTCGCTCACGAATGCAGGCAATTTCTCGGTGGTGGCGTCAAATCCGGCGCCGGGCGGTGGCGTCTCTTCGCCGTTCTCGTTCCAGGTGCAAAACCCCGCGCCGGCCATCACGAGCCTCTCGCCGAACACGGTCTATTACGGCGCGACCAACACCACGGTGACCGTCACGGGCACCGGCTTCGTGCCGAGCTCGGTCGTGAAGATCGGGGCGAGCTCGCTGACTACGACCTACGTGACCTCGACGAAGCTCACCGCCGTCGTCCCTGCCTCCGCCTTCTCCTCCGGCGCGAGCGTCTCGCTCACCGTCGTCTCGCCCACGCCCGGTGGCGGCACGTCGAACGGCTCGCCGATCTCGATCACGTGCGACGCGACGAACGTCGACGTCCCGCTCGGCGCGGTCGGGACGCTGACGACCAAAAGCACCTTTTACAGCGGTTACGTCGATCACGTCGTCTCGGCCTCATGCCCGCTCACCACGCTTTCGGACAGCTCGCACCAAGAGCCGGTCGACTCGTTCGTCGTGCAGAACACGACGTCCTCGCCAGTCGTGCTCTCCGCCTGGGCAGTCTGCAGCGCGAACGGCAGCGTGCAGAGCGACGCGTACCTCGCCTTCTACCGCGGCGGAACCGCGCCCGGCGACGACGCTGCCCGCATGCAGTGCGCCGCTGGAACCGTCGTCAGCGAAGGCGCGCTCGGCCTTGCCGGCAACTACACGAGCCCGGACGCGAACGGCTCGAATTGGTGCCCCGGCCTCACGAAGGCGAACGGCAGCGGCCTCACCCTCGCGGCGTGCGAAAAGGCCGTCGTGCAGATCACCGCGTACTCGACCGGCACCGGCACGAATTACCCCGCGCCCACGCAGATTCGCTTCAAGCCCGAAGCCCCGTGAAGATCACCGCGCGCACTGTCGCCGCGGCGGTGCTTCTCCGTGTCGAGCAGAATCGAGCTTTTGCAGCCGCGGCGCTCGAGTCCGAGCTCGTCCAAGCCGTGCAGCTCGAGCCACGTGACCGCGCCCTCGCGACCGAAATAGTCTACGGGGCGCTCCGCACCCACGGCTTTCTGGAAGCGCAAATCGCCCGGTTCTCTTCGCGTCCGGTGAGCGACATCGACCCGAAGATGCGCGTGCATCTGATCGTCGCCGCCTACCAGATGTTCTTCCTCACGCGCGTGCCGCGCTTCGCGGCAGTGAACGATGCGGTCGACGCCGTCCGTGACTCGGGCAACGCCAAGGGATCGGGCTTTGCGAACGCGATCCTCCGCAAGATCGCGGTTGCGGCCGAGACCGAGCCGGTCACCGTCGCCGACGCGATGCTGCAGTCGGCGCCGGCTTGGCTCCGCGACGCGCTCACGCGTGCGCTCGGCAGCGAAGAGGCCGCGCGAGACTTCATCGCCGAGTCGTCGGGGCCGGCCGACGTCGGTATTTGCGTGTATGATGCAATGACACGTGACGCGTGGATCGAGCGCCTCTCGGCTGCGAAGCCCGACGCGTCGTTCCACGCGAGCACGCTCTCTCCGCACGCGATCAGGGCGAAAAATGCGGGTCGGCCCCAGGATCTCGAAGGCTTTCTGACCGGCGAGCTGTCGATCCAGGAAGAGGGGTCGCAGCTCGTCGCGCAGTCGCTCGGCGCAAAAGCGGGCGAGACGGTGCTCGACGCCTGCGCGGGGCGCGGAAACAAGACCGCGATCCTGGCGCACGCCGTCGGCCCGAGCGGTGCGGTCGACGCCGTCGACCAGCACCCGAAGAAGTTGGACCGGCTGGCGATCGAGCTTGAGCGCGTGCACGTGCAGGCGCGCAACGTCTTCGCGGTCGACTGGAGCGTCGGCGCCGGTGACGTCCCCCTTGGCGCCTACGATCGCGTCCTCGTCGACGCGCCGTGCAGCGGGACCGGAACCATCCGCAAGCGTCCGGAGATCTTCGTTCGTCGCGTCGAGTCCGACCTCAGGAGCCTCGCCGAGCTTCAGCTCGCCATCCTGGAGCGCGCGTCTGCGGCCGTGCGTCCCGGCGGCACGCTCGTCTACGCCGTCTGCAGCGTTCTCCGCGAAGAATGCGAGGACGTCATCGCCAAATTCGCAGCGAAACACCCCGAATTTTGCGCCCGCCCGTTCGAGGACGGCCCGGTCAAGGCCCTCGCCGACGAGCGCACGTCGTTGCGCCTCTTGCCGACCAAGCACGGCACCGAAGGATATTTCATGGCGAGCTTCTCCCGCCTTGTCGAAAAAGGTCGGGAGCCATAATGTCCTCTGCCATGGACGTTAAGATGCCCCAGCTCGGAGAGAGCGTCTCCGAGGGGACGATTTCGAAGTGGTTGGTCAAAGAGGGGGATGTCGTCACGAAGGACCAGCCGATCGTCGAGATCGGCACCGACAAGGCGGACAGCGAGCTACCTGCGCCGGTCGGCGGTCGAATCGGCCCGATCGCTGCCCACGAGGGCGACGTCGTTGCCGTGAACACCGTCCTCTGCACGATCGAAGAAGGTGTCACCGAAGCGGCACCGAAGACGAGGAGCCACACGACGCCCTCACCGGCGATGAGCGTGTCAGCTCCGACGGTCGCGGCTCCGAGCGGCGAAAATCCGTCGTACTCGAAGAGCGCGACGGGCTCGGCCCTGGCGTCACCGACCGCGCGCAAGACCGCGCTCGAGCACGACGTGAACCTCGGCAACGTGCGAGGCACCGGTGACTACGGGCGCATCACCAAGGACGACGTCCTGCGCGCGCGAAGCAGCGGCGACGATGACGCCGCTCCGCACACCGAGCCGCCCGGGCTCGTCGGCCGTGGCCAGCCTTCGCTCCCGCCCGAAAATGCGCAGCAACAGCAACAGCAGCAGCAGCAGAAAGCTCCGACACCGGCCGCCAAGGAGCTGTCGGGTCTCCTGAACGGCTTTGTCCCGCCCATCCCGGGCAAAGGCTACGGCGCCTTCAAGGTCCCGCAGTATCGCCCCCAGCCGGGTGATCAGGTGGTCCCGTTCACGCGGCGTCGGCGCATCACCGCCGACCACATGATCTATTCGAAGTTCTCGTCGCCGCACGTCGTCACGGTGGCGGAGGTCGACCTCTACAAAGCGGCCAAGCTCCGTGAAGAGCACAAGGAGCGCTACAAGAAGGAGGGGCTCTCGCTCACGATGCTCGCCTTCGTGTCGGTCGCGGTCGCGCGGGCGCTCCGCGAGACGCCGACGATGAACGCGCGGGTCTTGGACGATGCGTACGTCATCTTCAAGGACATCAACATCGGCATCGCCGTCGACTCCGCAGATGGCCTCGTCGTCCCGGTCGTTCGCCGCGCCGACGAGCTCGGCGTGCGTGGCGTCGTCCGCGGTATCGACGACGTCGCCAAGCGAGCCAAGACCGGCAAAATAACGATCGACGACCTCTCTGGCGCCACGTTCAGCGTCACGAACCCCGGCATCAAAGGGAACTTGTTCGGCGGCGCGATCATCAGCCAACCGAACGTCGGCATCTTGCGCATGGGTGAGATCCAGAAGCGCGTCGTCGTCATCGAAGGGCCGAACGGCGAGGACATGATGGCGATCCACCCGGTCATGTTCCTGGCGCTCTCCTACGACCATCGCATCGTCGACGGTGTCGCCGCCAACGGGTTCTTGTGGCGCGTGACCGAGATCATCGAAAAAGCCGAGTTCGAAGTTTAGGTCGTCTTTTTTCGGCGAATCACGAGCGAGGTGAGGGCGGTGACGAAGAGCATCACTGTCGCGCCGAGGCCTGCGTCTTTGCCGAATGGGGATTAACGTCTTGCGGCGTCGGTCGTCGCCGCGAGCTTCGACGGATGCCGCCTACCCCTTGCGCCGGGCGACGACGAGCTGCTCGACGGGGGAAAGCGCTAGCGAGGTCGTCGCGAAATGGCTTGAAAATGCCTCGATCCAGCGTTCGGGTGGGAATGCACGCGCTTCGATCGCGACGTCGGCGGCCTTGTCCTCGTGGACGAGACGGTCGGCGCCGGTCGCGCGCACGACGTCGGCGTCGGCGTCTGCGAGCGCCTTCACGAAGCCAGGGGAGGGGACCTCGACCAGGACGATGGCGGTGGGCTTCAGCACGCGCGCGAGCTCCGCGGCGAGCTTCTTCATCGCCGCCGCTGCGTCTTCGGGTGGATGAGCGAGCGAGCCGTGGAGCGCGATCGCGGCGTCGAACGAGGCGTCGGCGAAGGGGAGCGGCTCGAGCCAGAAGTCGAGGAGCACGACGGCGACGGGGCGCGATCGCTTCGTGACGAGCTCGATCATCCGCGGCGCAACGTCGACGCCGACGATCTCGTGACCGGCGTCGAGCAGGGCAGGGAGCTCACGGCCAGTGCCGATGCCGAGGTCGAGCACGCGGGCCGGCGCCTTCGGCAGGAGCGCGACCACCTTCGCGAGCCGCGCCTTCGAGACGTCGGTCTCCGGCGCGTAGCTGCGGTCGTATTTTCGCGCGATCGCGTCGAAGAACTCACGCGCGCCGACGAGCCGGCTCATTTTCGGCTCGCTCCCGCCAAACGACAGTAGGCGAGGTACGCGCCTTCGTGGATACCGGCGAGATCGATCGCGTGGACGAGGAGGGTCTCGAGGTCGCCGCTCGACCACGGACGCTTCGGTCGCTCGGTCGCGGCGCGATCGTGAGCGAGGCCTGCGCACATGCCGAGGAAGTCGGCGACGGCGACGAGGTCGGCGGCGGTCGCCCGCGAGAGGTCGAGCTTGTCTTCTTGCGGGGCGAGACGGCGCACGAAGAGTGAGGTCTTGCCGACGCGCGCCGCACCGAGCAAGCGTGGCGGATGCTTCAAGCACGCGAGGTTGGCTGCGATCACGCGCGCGGCGCCGTCGCCCTTCGGGACCTTGCCGAAACGCGCCGCGGCCGACGCGCCTTCTTCCTTCATGTCGAACAGGAACGCGCCGTCCCTGCCACCCTTGCCCTCCGTGAGGATCGCGAAGCGGAGGCAACCGAGGCTGCCCGTTCCGGCGATGCGCTGGGCGACGGCGATGACGCGGTAGGGCTTTTTCTTGGCCGGATCCTTTGTCACGAAGGCGTCCACGTAGGCGCCGAACGCCTTTTCGGCCTCGGCGGCGAGGCCCTTCGGGATTTCGCGGTAACGCGCCAGATGCTTCATGAGGCCTATAGCGTCAATTGGTTTTCTTCCTACGCTCGTATTCCAGCAGCGCTGTTTGCTGCCGACGTGCGCGTCAGAAACGTGATTCACTTGGGGAGTCGCGCATCACGCAGACACCATTCGACATACACCACGCGCTTGCATCGCTGGTCGGAGGAATATCGCCCTTACCTGCTGTCATCTTTGTCGTACGTCAGCTATCGGCCTGAACAATGGAAGGGCCGCGTTCCGAAGCTGGGTTCGCAGGTGCTCGTAGATGGCTTCGAACGCTTGTTGGCTGCAGGAAATTCAATCGGCGAAGCGTTGGTACGTCAGCCCGGGCCGGGCTCCTTGGCCTTCAAGAAGAGTGCATATAACTGGCTATCTTTTGCTCGTGAGGAAGCGCCATGTTTTGATGCCAGAGGGCGAAAGATCGCGCAAACAGAGTATGGCTCGGCGTATTTTCGCAACAACGCGCTTTGCGATGCGGCTCTGCTAGCGCTGAACGGCAAGGTGCAGTTCGCGTTTTGGGCGGCGATTGGTGACGATTTCCATGTGACCGTCTGGATGTTCGATGAGTTGCCCCTGAATCTCGATCGGGTCGTATCTCATTTTGGCGGTGCACTGGCGCAAGCGGCCGAAACGCTGTGGCGGGCGATGCAGGATAACGTTAGCTACAAGCTCAATGCCGGCAAACGGGTCGGTAATTTCAATCTGTCACGTCTACGCGAGCTAACGGACATGACTGATATCGCGATTCTGGAGGCGTGCGGGATTGAATCGTTGTGGCAAGAATTTGAACTGCTCCACGCGCAAACAGTCCGTACCGTCAATGCTGACGAGGATGCGGAATGATTGACCTTAGCCCCACCCAGTCTGCAGGGCGCATCGCAACACTGCTGACCACGGCCGAGAGTCGCACCCTCGACTTCAAGCGCATCAGCGCCAAACACACCCGCTTGATCGAAACGGTCTGCGCTTTCACCAATAGCGATGGCGGGGTGCTAGTGATTGGCGTCGGCGACGCCAAGGATCTCAAGCCCGGTGACCGGCCAGAGTCGCGCCTGTTCGGGATCGAAGAGAATCCGGAAGGTTTCGACGACTTCCGGCGCTTGGTGCTGTCGCGGTTCACGCCTCCTGTCGATTGCCTGCACTGGCTGCGGCTGCCATGCACCCTACGTGATGGGTCGGCGGGTCATGTCGTTGTTTTACGTGTGAGCAAGAGCGCCAAGGTGCACTCGGTCACCAGCGGCGGCACTTGGACGCGCATGGATGCCAGCAACCGGCAGTTGAATGCGGATGAAATCGCCGAGCTGCACTATCGTCGCGGCACTCGTAGCGCCACTGCCGACACCGTGCCCGTGCCGCTTGAGTTGCTTGAGACTGGCACTTGGCAACGGTTTGCCAAGGCGCGAGGGCTCAAGAGCGGTAGTTTCGCCGAACAACTTCAGCGCATCGGACTGACTCAGAAAATCGGTAGCGAATGCTTGCCGACCCGTGCAGCCGTGCTGTTGTTTGCAGACGAGCCTGGCAGCCTGCTGGCTGCGCACGACAGCCGCGCTGACCTGCGCGTGCTGGTGTACGACGGCAAGCAGGCCGTGCCCGGTGCGACGCCAAACCTGCGCAAGCCACCGGTGACGGTGCGGGGCCCTCTAATCGATTTGATCGACGCGGCGGTCAAGCTGGTGTTGGGCGAATTGTCCAGTGGTATGACGCTGTCCGGCAGCGGCTTCAAGGGCCGCCATGTCTATCCGGAGCGGGTGATCAAGGAGGCGATCGTCAATGCGGTCATCCATCGCGACTACCGGCTCAACCGCGACATTTTCGTGCGGATCTTTGACGACCGGATCGAATTCTTCAACCCCGGCGGGTCCATCAAGGACC
>CAJDWT010000109.1_pt1 | contig 30323 bp, 31 predicted proteins | sample 7391671 | NCBI WGS metagenome assembly CAJDWT01 (sample SAMEA7055729, study PRJEB34461) | soil metagenome | biome: terrestrial ecosystem; feature: Peninsula; material: soil | place: Antarctica | collected 2016
CTCCGAGCTCCCGTACGCCGAAGCGAAGCGCCGAGCGATGCTCGGGTTCGACGACGCCTACGTGAAGGCGATCATGACCAAGGCGGACGGGAACGTGTCCTCCGCGGCCAGGCTCGCTGGGCTCGACCGCTCGAACTTTCGCCGGCTCGTCAAGAAGAGCAAATCGCCCCTTTGACCTGAGGCGCTCGATTGCTACTGTCCGGCCCGTCCGAATGAGGAAGGGTCGTTGGCTCCAGGTTGCGAGTTTCGTCGGGTGGCTCGCGCTCGCGTCCGGCTCTCTAGCGCGTCCGGCCTGGGCTGGCCCGTTCGACCTCGACGACGACGCCGACGACAAACAGGCGGATACGACGCCGCCGGCTGCGACGGACGACTCGGGCAGCAACGCAAAGCCGATCGTCACCGTCCACGCGCGCACGTACTCGCTGGCTGAATGCCTTGCGCTTGCCGACCGCAACCATCCGAATTTGTGGGCCGCCCGGGCGCGGCTCGCGTTCGTCCACGGTCAGCTCGACGAAGCCAAGTGGCTTCCATATTGGCAATGGAGCGCCAACGCGACGCCTACACCGCCTCCTCGGCGCAGATCCTCAATCTCAGCTACATCAACGGCATCCAGCCGTACTTCCACTTCGACATCAGCGGCGTGTTGCCGCTCTACACGTTCGGGAAGATCGACGCCGGTCGCCACGCGGCCGAAGCGCAGGTCCGCGTGTTCGAGTGGGACCTCGAAAAAGCACGCCAGCAAACGCGCATGGATGTTCGTCGCGCCTTCTACGGCTTGATGCTCGCGCGCGACGCGCGCTACCTCGCCAAGGACATCACCGGAAAGCTCGACAAGGCCATCTCGGACTTCAACGCCCAAGCGGGCAAGCCCGGCTACGATGAAGATCAGGAGACGCGGCTCGAGAACTTCCGCTTCGAGCTCCTCGCGCGCTCGAACGAGATCGACAAGGGTGAGGCGACGGCGACCGCCGCGCTGCGCTTCTTCACCGGTGTGCAAACGAGCTTCGACATCCCCGACGTCCCACTCACGAAGCCGACGGTGCCGCTCGCGAACATTGTCAGCTATCTCGGCGCCGCGCGTCTGTTCCGGCCGGAAGTGAACATGGCGCGCGCCGGCGTCGTTGCTCGTAAAGCGCAGGTCGACCTCGCGCGTGCCCGCCTCTTCCCGGACATCGGCCTCGGTCTCGGCGCGAGCTACAGCACCGCGCCCGCCGCGATCATCCAGAACAACCCGTGGGTTGTCGATCCGTTCAACCGCTTCGGTTACGCCATCGGCCTCGGGCTCCGTTGGGGGCTCGACCTTCTCCCCGGTCAAGCACGCATCGAGCAGGCCGAAGCCCAGCTCGAAGAGACGCGCGCGCTCGAACGGCTCGCGCTCGGCGGCATCGGTGTCGAGGTCGAGACCGCCTACGCGAACGCGCTCGAGGCGAAGAAGCGCGAGGAGATCTGGGGCCAGGCCGAGCAGAAGGCGAAGAGCTGGATCTCACGCGTTCAAGAGGCGATCGACCTTGGCAACAAGGATGACGGCGCGCTCAACGAGCCGCTGCGCGTGTACGTCAACGCCAAGGTGAATCACCTCTATGCGCTGATGGACTACAACGTCCAAATGAGCGAGCTAGCCCGAGTCTCAGGCTGGGACAGCGCCGCCCCAACAGGCCAATAGTACCTGCCTCTAGTACCTGCCTCTCGTCGTGCGTGAGCACGACTTCGCGAAGCGAAGCATCGGGGATGCTCGAATCGTCTTCGATTCGAAGGCCGGAGCCCAGAGTCGATAGCTACTGCCTGAACGACGCCGCGAACAGCGAGGTCGGCCTCGACGTCACCAAGGACAATTCGCCAGCTGCAGTAACGCTGCGACGCGCGCTTGGACGACGCTGAAGTCTTTCAGCGCGAGGGTGATCTCGGCGTTGCGGAGAGTGGATGCGCTGGTGACGAGCTCGAGGCTCGTGCCTTGTCCCGACATGTACCCCAGCTGGGTGAGTCGGTCGGTTTCAGCGGCGAGGGCGCGGTTGTCGGCGGCGACCTTGCGAGACGATTCGGCGACCTGGACGCCGCGCTGCGCTTGGACGAGCACGATCTGCGCGTTGCGCCGCAAGGCCGTCAGGTTCTGCTTCGCTTCGTCCTCGTCGACGCGTGCGCTGCGGAGCGCGCCATAGCGGGCGCCGCCGTCCCAAATCGGTACGTTGAGCATGGCTTGGATGCTCCACGTCGGGTTCGGGTTGCCGGGGTTCAAGATCGTCTGGTTGAGGCCAGAGCCGGCGGTAACGGTCGGCGAAAACTGGAGCCACGCGTCGTCGACCTCTCGCGAAGCGATGTCGGCGCGCACGCGCGAAGCGGCGATGTCGGCGCGGTCTTCGAGCGAGTTGGTACGCTTGCAGGAGCCCATCGCGTTGTCGACGAGCGCATCCAGGCTGATCTGTGGGTCCACGCCGACCGGGCCTGCAATGCCGAGCGCGAGACCGAGCGCTTCGCGCGATTGCCGGAGCGATTCGTCACCAGTGACGAGGACCGCGCGGGCCGCTTCCACGTCTTGCTGCGCGCGCACCACGTCGAGACCGGTGGCCGCGCCGAGCGCCTGCTTTCGGCGCGTGAGGTCGAGACGCTCGAGGGCGGCGCGAAATCCGCTTCGATTGAGCTCGGCGATGCGCTCTTCGGTGACGACGGCGATGACCGTGTTGGCGACACCGAGCGCGATGGCGCGTTTCTCGTCTTCGAGGGAGAGATGCGCGACGTCCTCCTGGCGGCTCGCGGTGCCGATCGCGTGCCAAACGCGAGGAATGAAGAGTCCCTGTGAGAGGGAGATGCCGCCTCCCATCTGGTTGTACGGCGGGCTCGTGGCGGAGCCACTGACGCCGGTCGTCGGATCGATGAAGGAGCGCTCAGCGACGAGGAAGTTGTGCTGATAGGTCAGGTTGCCATTGAGTGAAGGGAGCGTGCCCGCGAGCGCGCTGCGCCACTGCGCTTCGGCGCGACGGACCTCGTCGTAGGCGATCGCTAAGTCGGTCGAGTTCGTCTTCACGAGCGACAGCGCTTCGGCCCACGTGGAGACGACCCGGGACGCAGAAGGCACCGGTGCGAGCATCGGGTCGTTGACGGTCGGCGGCGGTGGGATGGCGACCGGCGGCTGGGTGGCGACGTTCGTCGACGCGTTGTTCGGGGGGCTCGGGATCGGCGCGGCCTGCGCGGCGGTCTGATTCGTCGCCGTCGGCGCCGGGCTCGGCACGTCTGGCCTGGGAGCCGCGGCCTGAGCGCGCGCGTCCGACGGCGCGAGCAAAAGAGAGACGAGTGCGGCGGCAGGGAAGAGAAAGCGGAGCGAGCGCGGCATGCCCGCCTGTCCTAACAAAGAACGGGGAAAAATGGCGCGGGATGCTCCGGCTTTACGAAACATCGCGATCGCTACCAGATGGTAACGGCAACGCGGGCCCTGCGCGCGCACCCCTTGAGCGGTGCGCTCAGACCGGTGCGCGAACGACGCGACGCGGGAGCTGAAGGTGCGATCGGAGCCGCGCGAATGCGGTTCGCATCGACGCGCTTCCGACGCGGAACGAAGCGGCGACCTCGGCCTGCGTGAGCGGCACTTCGTCGTTGTAGATGATGACGTATGTGAGGGCCGCCGCGAGCGCGTGCACCGCGACGACGTCTTCTTGCGCGATGAGGTCGGAGGCGAGCGTCTGGACAAAACGTTCGCGGGCAAGCATGCGCGCGCGGGCACGCTGCCGCAGTGTGAGGGGGAGATGCGCGACGCCTCGGAGGAAGGCGGCATCGAGCTCGGCGGGGATGGCCCGACGAGAACGGCGCGTGTCCTCGGGCGCGTCGTGCGAGCCTCGTGCGCGGCCTTCGTGCACACGACGGACTGGCTCGCTCGCGACGGCGCGAATCTCTGGCGAGTGGCGGCCGCCGTGGCTTGGCGCTTTCGACGGGGGTGCACCGGCGTCGAACCACTTCATGAGCGCGTCGTGCTCACGCGAGCCGCCACGCTTCATCGCGCCAGCCAAGACCTTCTTCGCCTCGGCGACGCTTCCGGAGCGTGCGAGAGCATGGGAAAACGAGGCCGCGATCTCGCAGTTCGGAGCAGCGCGCTTCTTCGACCCTTCGAACGCGCGCCGGAGCCAAGGAACGGCGTCATGTGGCTTGTCGAGCGCGACGTCGAGGAGGTGACCGAGGTTGTGCGCGTACCAGGGGTTCTGCGGCGCCGCTTGGAGCGCGTGCGTGTAGGCGTTGGCAGCGTAACGATAGTTGCCGAGGAGCGTCTGCGAGAGGGCCAACGCCGCCCAGGCGCGCTCGTCGTCCGCGGTGATGGCTAAAACTTTGCGCGCGTGAAGCGTCGACTGCCAAGGCTCACGTTCGACGAGCACCTCGGCGAGCTGACGATGCGCGAAGACGGCGTCTTCGCTCGCTTCCGTCGCCGTCCGCACCAGACGATGGAGAAGCGGAACGAGATCGCCCCAGTCGTGCGCGCTTTCGAGCGCCCACTCGACGTCCTGACGAAGCCTCTTCGCTTCGTTCGCTCGCGTCTCCCGCCTCGGCATCTCAGTCACTCGGTGTAGCGTTCACGCATTCACCGCGCAAAGGAAAGTCACCCGCACGTGCGAAGAACGCAGATCGACCTTGCACAATGAAAAAGGCGTGCGACAAGTGCCTGCGTCTCCGCTAGCGATCTGCTCGCTCCGTCACGAGAACACACGCCCTTTGAAGCACGAGCTCGCGAAGCGAGTAGGGCGCAGAGGGGCTCCGACGTGGAACGTCGGCGGGGAACCGTGAAGCTCGCGCTTTACCCGTCATTGAAACGTGATGACTCGCTGCTGCGCGAGCTCGAACAGGATGCGCAGAGCGTCGAGCGGGCTCATGCCCGAAACGTCGAGGATCATCTCGAGCGTCGACACGCCGTCGACGTGGGAGAGCAAGAAGCCGGCGCGGTGATCGATCGATAGCCAGCGGAGCTGGTCACGCGGGACGGCGACCACCGGCACGCGCGTCAGCGGACCGATGCGTGCAATGTACATCTGCGCGAGGACGCGCCGACAGTGCTGGGCGACCTGGAGCGCCTCGGCATGGTTGGCCTCGGCGTCGAGGATCGATTCGGCGACGACGAGCGCGCCCGAATAGTCGCCGAGCGAGAAGCGGTCGCGCATCTCGCCGACGTTGGTCGCTGTCGAGGTCTCTTGCTGCTTTGCCGGAGCCTGCACCTGCACCGGCGAGGCGAGGGGGGTCGCGATCGTGCCCATCGACCCCGAGGCATGCGCGTTCGCAAGCGACAGGAGGCTCGGGTGCTGGGCGGTCGGCGGCTCCGACAGCTTCATCGACCGCATGCGCGCGTCCTCGAGCTCGGCCTCGTTCGTGATCGTCTGCTGCTGCGGACGCTGGGCTGCGCGTTCACCGGGCGTTGGCTTGCGTGCGCCCATCACCTCACGCGCGAACTGGACCGGATCTGCGGGCGGTGGGCGCGTCGGACGCGCCGCGACCGACGGCGGAGATTTTTCCGGCCGGGTTGGGGCCAATGGTTGCTTTTTGGAGTCGTTGCTCACGTCGAGCTCCGTTACTGCGTCTTCGCCACCACGCCCTTGAACATCTTGTGCGTGCGAGTGAGCCCTTCGATCTGCTCACGGACGGCGTTGGCGTCGTGTCGTTCGATCGCCACTTTTGCGCGACTGACGACGCCGCGCGCTTTTTCGATCGCGTCGCGACCGAAGTCGCTCGAAGCGACGATCTTCTCGACCAGCGGGAAGAGCTTCTCGATCTCGGCGGTGAGACGCTCGGCTTCTTGGCGTGCACCTTCGAACTCTTCGCTCGTCCGACGCTCGAGCATCTGGTCTTTCGCGTCATGGATCATCTGCTTGATCTCGTCACGCGTCAGGCCGCTTGTCGCGGTGACGTCGATCGCCTGCTCTTTGCCCGTCTCGAGGTCCTTTGCTTTGACGCTGACGATGCCGTCGGCGTTGATCTCGAAGGTGACCTCGATCTCGACCTGGCCCTTGGCTGCGCGGCGAAGACCGGTGAGGATAAACTCGCCCAAAAACTCGTTTTCTTCGACCTTTTCCGCATTTCCTTGCATGACGAGGATCTTCACGGCCGTCTGGTTTTCGCGGCTGGTGGTGAAGATCTTCTGACGGCTCGTCGGCACCGTCGTGTTCTGCGGAATCAGCTCTTCGAACACATTGCCGACCGTCATGATGCCGAGCGGATGCGGCGTGACGTCGAGCAGGATCATCTGCTGCTTGTTGTCGGTCGTGACGAGGGCCGCGCCTTGGATCGCGGCGCCGAGCGCGACGACCTCGTCGGGGTGGACGCCTTTGCACGGCTCGCGCTCGAAGAACGCGGCGACCGCCTGCTGGATCTTCGGCATGCGGGTCATGCCGCCGACGAGGATGACCTCTTCGATCTCGTCCTTGTCGAGGCGCGCGTCTTCGAGCGTCTGCTGGCAAATGTCGATCGTGCGCTCGACCAAATCGCCGGCGAGCTCTTCGAGCGTCGCGCGCGTCAAGCTGCGCTGGAGGTGGAGCGCTTCGTTGCGACCGCTCGAGATGATGAAGGGGAGGTTCACCTCCGTCTCCTTCACGGCCGACAGATCGCACTTGGCCTTCTCCGCGGCGTCACGAAGGCGCTGGAGCGCCATCCGGTCCTGACGCAGGTCGATGCCGTTCTCTTCCTTGAAGCTCTGGACGAGCCAGTCGATGATGCGAGCGTCGACGTCCTCACCGCCCAAGAACGTGTCGCCGGCGGTCGCGATGACCTTGAACACGCCGTTTTGCCCGATCTCGAGGATCGAGATGTCGAACGTGCCGCCACCGAAGTCATAGACCGCGACAGTCTTCTCGACGTTGCGACCGAAGCCGTACGAGAGCGCCGCGGCGGTCGGCTCGTTGATGATGCGGATGACGTCCAGACCGGCGATCTCGCCAGCGTCTTTCGTCGCTTGTCGTTGGTTGTCGTTGAAGTATGCGGGGACGGTGATGACCGCCTTCTGGACGGGGCCGCCGAGGTGGTCTTCGGCGATGACGCGCATCTCCTGGAGGATCATCGCCGACACCTCGGCCACGCTGTAGTCCTTGTCGCGGAGGGCGATGCGCACGTCATGGTGGGGGCCTTCGACGATGCGATAGCTCGACGTCGCGACCGCGTTCTTCACCTGCGGCGAGGTCCACTTGCGACCGATGAGGCGCTTGGCGGCCGACACCGTGTTCTCGGCATTCGTGATCGCCTGGCGCTTGGCGATGTGACCGACGAGCCGCTTGCCCGCTTCGGTCACGGCGACCATCGAAGGCGTCGTCTTGTAGCCACCACGATTCGGAATGACCACCGGCGTGCCGTTGTCGACGAACGCGACACACGAGTTCGTCGTACCGAGGTCGATGCCGATCACCTTCTCCATGAGCTCTCCAGTCGGGTTGATGCGCACGCACGCGAGCGGACGAAAAGTGGAGTCACGTCGCGCGTTTCAACAGGTCCTCGATAGTATCATCCTCGGGCGAGATGCGCAGAGCCGCCTCGAGCTCCCGGCGCGCGTTTTTTTTCAGCCCGGCGGCGAGGTAGACCGCCCCGAGCGTCCGCCGATACCGGCCCACATCCGGCCCACCTTTGGCCGCCCGCTGGCCGAACATGGCCGCCTCGTGGAGGTCTCCGGAGGCCTGGACGATAGCTTTCGCCGCGGAATCTTGGGCGTCGAGGTCGTTCGGTAAAAGCTTCGCTACGCGCGTCCACGAGCGGGCGCCCTCGACCCATTGCCCGTTCTTCTCCTCGTAGGTGGCCTGCTTTCGATAGGCCTCGGCGAGGACGCTCATCGCCTTGTCGTTCACGTCGGCCAAGAGCCGAGTCGCCTCCGGATCCTCGGGCACGAAGCTGAGGGCGGTCTTGAACGACGTGGCGGCCGCGACCACGTCACCGCGGCCCATGGCGTCCGTGCCCGCTTCGATATGCTTTTTCGATTGGCTCGAACGGGCAGCGGTGAGGCGCTGCTCGAAGAGGCGCTTGAGCGCGTCGGGGTCGCTCGATCGCTCGGGCGGGAGCGATGGCTTCTCCGGCGGGCGCGACGAGGTGACGCCCGGCCGCTTCGCCGCCACCCCGAGCCGCTTGGCGAGCAACTCTCGGCGCTCCCTCTCCTCGACCATCCTCGCCGCTGGCGCAGGAACCGGCGGCGAGGCCGGAGGCTCAGGGGCCGGGATCGACTCCGCGCCTTGCGAGATCCGCACCGCCTTCAGGTCCGACATCGACTCGATCTTCCGCGAGGCCGTGCGAGCGCCGAGGTAGGTGTCGTACTCGGGGCGCTTCTCTTTCGAGGTCAGCACGTCGTGGGCGAGCGTCACGCGCGCGAAGATCGCCTCCATCTTCGACTTGTAGGCTCCGAGCTGCTTGCGAAAAAATTTGTCCGGATGGATGAGCGCGGCGACCTCGTAATACGCGCGTTTAATGCTCTTTTTGTCGGCGTCTTGCGCGATACCGAGCAGCTCGTAGTGCGTCGTGCCGTCGAGCTTACCGTAGAGCTCGTTCACGAGCTTGCGCGTCTCGCCCTCGAGCTCGAGCCCTTCCTCGTCGGGGTATGTCTCGATCGACACCGGGGGAATCGAGACGAGCGGAGGAGGCTCGGTGAAGGCCGGCGGCGGGTCCTGCGTGAGGTCGAGCGGGACCGCGACGACACCGAGCTTGGCGAGCTTGTCGATGGAGGCGTGGACGTCGTCCGCCGGCAAGCCGGTCGCGAGCGCGATCTCGTGCTCGCTCGAGCTGCCGTCGATACGCGAAAGGATGAAGCCGTCCATCGGCGTCAGGGGAAGCGAGCGCAATGCCTCGGCGCCGAGCGGCTTCGGGAGCTTCGGGACGCGTGCACGCGAATCGGCCACGAAACGAGATTACCCACCTTCGTCCCACCTGCCTATTTTTCCAGCGCGTGCGGGCCTACAATCCTTTTCTCGTCTTCTTGTCTTCCCATTATCGCAGGGCCAGTCAGCGCCAGCGAGGGTGCAGCCAGACCCAGCGCTCCGGCAGCGCGCGGATGCGGCGCGAGAGCGCCTCGTTGAGGCGGCACGTCAAGGTGCGCTCGCCTTCGGCACTGATCGTCAGGTCGGCGGTCCCGATGGGCTCGAGCGTGATGGCGAGCGTCCCATCGTTCGTTGGTGCTGCGGTCGCGACGACGACGCGTGCCCCCGAACGGAGCGCGAGGCGCGCCGGACCGATCGCGGTCGGAGCGTCGTGACCCAAAAACGGCACCTCGATCGAACGGACGCGCGAGGCGAGATCCATCACGATGCCGAGCATCTTGCCGCCTTTGAGGTGGCGCATCGCCTTGAGCGAAGCGCCCGGCGCGCCCCGGTAGATCGAGCGAACGCCGTGCCGGCCACGCAGGCGGTCGTAGAGGGAGGTGAGACGAGGGTCATAGCTCTCTCGAGCGATCGTCGTGAGCGGGAAGCCGCGCGCGACCATCGTGGCAGCGACCTGCTCCCACGGGCCAAGATGCGCAGAGACGAAGACGACGCCGCGACCTTCGTCGAGGAAAGATTGCAGAATGCATGCATCTTCGGAGGCGAGGGGGAGGGGCGCAAACGCTCCTCGCGTGAGCGCGTGCACGGCGGCGGCGAGGTCGTCGCCGAGCGCGACGAAATTTGCGACGACGAGCGCATCGCGAGCCACGGCGTCGAGGTTGGGGAATGCGCGGGCGACGTTCGCTCGCGCGGTCTCGCGCTCGCGCCGAGCGACGACGTGTGCCGCACGGCCGACGAAGCGGCCGAACGCGCGCAGGTCACTCTCGGCGAGAAAACCGACGAAAGACAGGCTCGTACGGACGGCGGCGTAGATGAGCGTGTTCTTCACGCGCTGAGACGTCGTCCACGTCCCTCCTTCGCGGACGTCGGCCACGAGGGCGGCGGAGGCGTCGTTCAATGCGCGCCGCCGTCGTCGCCGAGCGACGCGCGAATGACGTTGTCCTGGATCGTGACCGCCTGCTGCAAGAGCGCGAGCGCCTTCTTCTTCGCCAGGTCGGCGTCGGCAGCTTTGCCGGCGTCGGCGAGCGTGGCCGCCCGGGCCTCTTCGACGACGCCGCCGACCTCGAGGAGATGACCGTGGAAGTAGGAGTCGCCCGCCGCGTGCGTGGTGCCTTGCTCGATGTCCTTCGCCGCGCCGTCGATGTCACCGGTGCGCAGGCGAATCTCGGCGCTGCGCGCATACGTGTCAGCGAGCACCTCTTCGACCTCGGGGATGTGTTTTTCGGGATGCGGGCGCGGCGCCTTCTCGAGCTTCTCGAGCGCCAAAATGGCGGCTTTGTCGTCGCGATCGTTCTCGTGCACGTTCGCTTCGTGATGGAGCGAACGCGCCTCCGACAGGAACGCCATCACGTCGAGATCGACCGGCGTCCCGGCGTCCGGTGACGTCGACGGGAGGGGCGCGGGCCGATCACAGGCCGCGAGCCCGAGCGCCAGTACCAGGCTGGCGCGGAGCGCGAGCATCGACAGGCGGCTCATTTGACGCCCCACTGCGCGTACATGTTCTCGCGGTAGTCGTCGGCCCGCGCGAGCGCGATCCGGTCGACGCGCGCGCTCGTGCTCGCGATGTCGAAGGGCTCATGGAAGAGCGGCGCGGTCGAGCGCACCTGCACGAGCGGCACCGCCGCGTTCGACGCCGCGGGAGCTTCGAGGGGCTGACCCCGGAGCCAGATCAGCGCCATCGCCGCGACCGCCACGAGCGCCGCTGCTGCACCGAACCAGACCTTGATCACGCGCCCAGTCTCGGCCGGCGTCCGCTTCTTCGTCGCCAGCGCCTTCGCGATGATGGCGGCGTGTGCGCTCGGGTCGAGCTCACGCGGCGAATGCGCGACAGCGAGCGCACGCGCGAGGTCGGCGCCGGTAGAGGAGCGCGAAGGGTCTTCCAGCGCGAGCCGCAGCTTCTCGGCTTCCGCGAGCTCTTCTTGGCTCGGCGGCGCGTCGGGATCAAAATCGTCCTTCACGGCTCCTCCTTTGCGGTCGCATTCGACCCCGTCGATCCTTGCGAGTCCAACGCTTTTTTCATGGCGGCGAGCGAACGATGAAGAAGGACGTCGAAGGTCGCCGGCGTCGCGCCGAGCTCCTTGGCAACCTCTTCGCGCGGTCGCTCTTCGAGCACGCGGAGGCGAATCGCCTTCGCGTAGCGCGGATTGATCGCCTCGAGCGCGGCCTCTACCTTCCTCTTTGCGAGCGTACGGTCGCGGTGCTCCGACAGCTTGTCGTCGAGCGGCGTGGTCGTGTTGGCCTCGTCGATTTCGCGCGCGACGTCTTCGGCTTCCCAGAGAAGGACGCGTTTCCTGGAGCGCAGCTGGTCGAGCGCGACGCGCAGCGCGATCGTGCGCAGCCACGGATAGAAGCCGACGTTCTGCCATTTGAACTGTCCGATGCGCTCGACGACCTTCGCGTACGTCTCGCCGAGCGCGTCTTGCGCCGCCGCCTCTGACCCGAGGCGCGGCAAGAGCACCGCACGGTAGAGCGCCGTGCCGTATTTCTTCAGGAGCTCGCCCGTGGCCGTGCGATCACCCGCTTGCGCGCGGGCGACGAGCTGCCGTTCGGCTTCGAGCGCGGCCTCCTCCACCGCCGTGAGGGTAGTCGATTTGACGCGGAAACGAGCCGTCTGCGCACCGCCCATCGTCATCGCATGACCTGCTCGCACGGAGAGAGAACGCAGGACGCGCCTGCCGTCTTACACGTCGTTGCTGCCCGGTGCTAAGAAGGGCGCACGATGAAGGCGAACGTGAAGCTCGGCCCGGGCGCCGACGAAAACGGCTTGGCGGTCATGATGTGCGATCTCGTCGGCCAGAACCTCGAGGCGAAGCCGCATAAGAAGAGGGATTTTGACGCCATTTCGGGGTCGGTCGCGATCGTGGCCGAGGACGTCGAGGTCGCGCTCACGCTCCAGTTCTCGCGCGGAAGCCTCACGATCCAGACCGGCATCGCCGGCATCCCGGACGTCACGATCCGGGGCCCGTCGGACGCCATCATCGCGATGAGCAATCTCCCGCTGACCAAGCGCTTTGGCCTGCCGTTCGCAAAAAAGAGCGATAAAGCGGGTCAAGAGGCCTTAGCCGAGGTGCAGAAGGCGATGAAGTCCGGCGCCCTCCACACCTATGGATTGCTGCTCAATCTTCCGATGATGCTGCGGCTCACGCGCGTGATGAGCGTGAACGGCTGACTTAGGCTCGCAGGCCGGTTGAGGGCGGTCCTTCGGAGCTGGCGTTCGGTGCGCTGCCGCTCGAGAGCGTCCGCGAGTGTCCGGCCGCGAGGCGAGCGCCGAAAATGCGCCGCGCCAGGTCGGTCTCGAAGAGGCCGTCAGGGTCCATCTCGCGTTTGATCGCGAAGAAGCGGTCGACCTTTTGCGGGTCGTAAGCGCGCTCGATGTCCTTCGGACGGAGTACCGCGTCCTTGGCGAAGTAGAACTTGCCGCCGGCGGCGACCACGAGCTCGGTCATCTCCTCGGTGAGCTTCCACAAACGTTCGCGGTTCGAGTTGGTCACGCGGAAATCCATCGCCATCGACCAGCCGTCGAGGGCGTGGGTCATGAGGAACGGGTCGGGGCGATGCCGCTTCATGACACCGAGGTAATTCGGCATCTTGTGCGCCTGCTGCACGCGCAGGATGTCCTTGAAGGTCTCGCGCGCGGTCTCGTTCGGAACGAAGATTTGGTACTGGATGAAGCCGCCCTTGCCGTAGGCGAGCCGCCAGTTGGGCACGTAGTCGAGGAGGAATGCGAACGCGACGTGCGACTGCAGGTAGGAGTTGCCGTCCTTCGCGTAGGCCATGAACGACTTGGCCGCGTTCACGAGGCGGACGCCGTAGTCGTTCATGAATGGTTGCATGAAGCGCCAGAGCTGCGAACGCGGCATGCCCATGATCGTCGGCGGGAGCCCTTGGCGCTCGACGTGGAGCGAGGCGCGGCCTTCGGGATCTTCGCCTTCGTGCACGTAGAGCGCTTGGTGGACCTCACCGCGGCCGAGCGCCGGCTCGCCGCTCGTGCAGTCGACCCAGCCGACGAGGTAGTCCGAATCGGGAATCTTCTCTTCGAAGATGTCGAACATGTGATCGAGCGAGCGCGCGTAGAGCGCGTTCACGCGGAGCATACCGCTGTCGATTTTGACCGCGTGGAAGAGCTCCGCGTTCGCGTCACGATTGCAGGTGACGATGGTGCCGTCGGCCTTCATCACGTCGAGCTCGAGGACGTGGTCGCCGAACGAACCGGCCTTGAAGTTGTTCTTGCCGTGGATGTTCATCGACACCGCGCCGGCGAGCGTCGGGAACATCGTGCCGGGGACGACTGGAGGCCAGTAGCCATCCTCGAGCGTGCGGCGCCACAACCCCTCGATCGTGAGGCCGGGCTCGGCGTCGATGACGCCGGTGATAGGGTCCCACGAGAGCATGCGGCTGATGCCGGTCGTGTCGACGACGAGCCCGCGTGTGTTGAGCGAGGCGTCGCCGTAGCTGCGACCCGAGCCGCGAAAGCCGACCGACAGACCTTCGCGCTTCGCCGTCTCGACGACGCTTGCGAGCTCTTCCAGGCTCGCAGGCGCGACGTGACGGCAGGCGCCGTTCACCGCGCGACCAAAGCCGTCGAGCACGCGGCGCGGGGCCTCGGAGCGGAGCGCGAGAGGAGAAGCGGACATGGGAGGAGGGGTGGGTTGTCCAGCAGCTTTTATAAGGAAAGGAGGCTCGAGAAGGGAAGGGGCACCAGCGTGCTTTGGTGGCTCAGAAAAGAGAGCTCAGAAGTTCATTTTCCGGAAGACGAAGGACGGGATGTTGCGCACCACCATCGCCACGAGGCTCCAGCGCATCGGGATGAACCCCTCGGCGCCCGTTCCGCGGCGAATGAGGTTCATGGATGCCATCGCCGCTTTCTCCGGAGAGATGAGCCAGAAGAGACCTTTTTTGCCCTTCGTCATCGCCGTGTCGACGAAGCCCGGCTTGATCGTGACGACGTTCACGCCGTAGCGCGCGAGGCGGTTGCGGAGCGACTCGAGGTAGGTCGACAGGGCGCTCTTGGCCGTGCAGTAGGCCGGGTTGCCGCGGCGGCCGCGCTCGCCGGCGATGCTCGAAATGCCAGCGATCGTGCCGCGACGCTGCGCCTCGAAGTGGGCGGCGGCCGGGTTCATCCACGCGATCGCCCCGAGGAGATTCACGTCCAGGATCGCCTTGTCTTTGACGAACGAGTACTCGCCCTCGGCGATGTCGGGCATGTAGCCGGCGGCATAGACGATCATGTCGAGCCCCCCGAGCTCTTCTACGATCTTGTCGAAGAGCTCCGGAACCTCGGCGAAATTCGAGACGTCGTGCGGGTGGGCATAGGCCTCTCCCTTGCCCGAATCGCGGATGGCGCGGGCGATGCGTTGAAGCTCGCTGTCGCGCCTGCCGAGGAGGGCGACACGTGAGCCGGCAGCGGCGAGCTCACGCGCGATAGCTTCACCGATGCCGGAGGAGGCGCCGACGACGATGGCTCTGCGAAATTCAGAAAAGTCGGACATGGTCGGGAGCGGTCCTTACCACATGACCAATCGGCGTAACTACGCGAGATGTGCTTGACCAAGGGGCGCCCCGCTCGTAGGGTGCGCCGCTCCCCGGGCTTTTCCGCGGGACAATGCTAGGCTTTTTCCTCTCCCCCGCGGTGTTTCACGGGGTTTCAACCGAAGGTCACATGGCTGTTCATATCCGCCTCTCGCGTGCTGGTACCAAGAAGCGCCCGTTCTATCGTCTCGTCGTGACGGATCACCGCTCCCCGCGCGGCGGCAAATTCCTCGAGAACATCGGCACGTTCAATCCGTCTCCGGCCAACAAGGAAGAGAGCGGCTTCAAGATCAACGCCGATCGCCTCGCGTTCTGGCGTGGTCGTGGCGCCCTTCCATCGGCCACCATCATGGGTCTCCTGAAGAAGTACAAGAAGGCGTTCCCGGAGATCTCGCTCGCGCCTGCGCTTCCGGTTGGCAAGGCAAGCGCACCGAAGAAGGCCGCTGCTCCGAAGGCGGAAAAGGCGCCGGCCAAAGCCGCCGCTGCTGCTCCGGCAAAAAAAGCCGCTGCTGCGAAGAAGTAGCGCCCGTTTTTTTCCTCCTTTCCCCGTTCTCATCACTGCGCCTTTTTTAGAAGTTGGAGAGTGCGAAGATGGCTCTCAAAGAGCTGATTCAAGCCATCGCCATGGAGCTCGTCGACCACCCTGATCAGGTGGTGGTCACCGAGATCGCGAGCGAGCACAACAGCCTCATCGAGCTTCGCGTCGCGAAGGAAGATGTCGGCAAGGTCATCGGCAAAGAGGGTCGCACCGCGCAGTCGATGCGGACGATCCTCGCCGCAGTGTCGACGAAGCTCGGTCGCCGAGCCCACCTCGACATCGTGGACTGAGGGGCCGGTCCGGCTGCCTTTTCGGCCGCTCCGCTCGTCATGATCAAGCCCGACGCCTGGGTTCCGCTTGCCTCGATCGCGCGTGCCCACGGCGTGCGTGGCGAGGTGCGTCTCAACCTCTACAACCGCGACAGCGATCTCTTGCTGGACGCGGACGAGGTCCTTCTCCGTCATCCGGACGGGGAAGAGCACGAGGTCTCGGTCGACGGCGCGCGCCGCGCGAACGACGCGATCTTGATGAAGCTGCACTCGGTCGACGACAAGGACCGCGCCGACGAATTGCGGGCGACCCAGGTCTGTCTCCGCCGCGCCGACTTTCCCGGTCTCGAAGACGGTGAGTTCTACGTGTGTGACGCCGTCGGAACCTCCGTTTTCTTGAACGGCACGCCGCTCGGCAAAGTGACGGACATCATGTTTTACCCGAGCGTGAGCGTCCTCGTCGTCGACGGCGAAGACGGCAAGCCGCCGTGGGAGATCCCTCTCACCGACACGTACGTCGGCAACGTCGACCTCGAGAACGCACGGGTCGAGCTCATCTCGGTCGACGATCTCGAGCGCAAGTAAATGCGCGTCGACGTCGTCACGCTCTTCCCGGAAGCCTTCGAAGGTTTTTTGCGGACGAGCTTCGTCGCGCGGGCGATCGCCGCCAATCTCCTCGAGGTCCGTTTCACCTCGCCGCGTGACTTCGGCCTCGGCGCCCACAAGAGCGTCGACGACACGCCCTATGGCGGCGGCAGCGGCATGGTCATGCGCGTTGACGTCATGGTCGCCTGCCTCGAATCGATCGAGAAGGACCGCGAGAGAACGCATCGCATCCTGATGACGCCGCAAGGCGCGCGCTTCGATCAGAACAAGGCCGAGGCGCTCTCGAAGCGTGATTCGTTCGTCTTGATCTGCGGCCGCTACGAAGGGTTCGACGAGCGCATTCGCGCGCACGTCGACGACGAGGTTTCGCTCGGTGACTTCGTGATGACCGGCGGCGAGGTTGCGGCCATGGCGATCATCGACGCCGCGATCCGGCTCGTGCCCGGCGTGCTCGGCAACGAGCACTCGACGTGCGAAGAGTCGCACGCGTCGGACGTGGGCCTGCTCGAATACCCGCAGTACACGCGCCCGGCCGACTTCCGCGAGGCGAAGGTGCCGGACTTGCTCACGCGCGGGAATCACGCGGAAATTGCCGCGTGGCGACGCGAGCAGGCGCTCGAGCGCACCCGAGCGCGAAGGCCCGATCTCTACGAGGCGTTCCTCGTCAATCACCCGCCGCCGCCGCCGAAGAAATCGAGGAAGAAGTGAGAAAGCTCGCCGTCGCGCTCGTTCATCATCCGATCTTGGACGCCCAAGGCGCCATCGTCACGACCGCGGTCACCAACCTCGACGTGCACGACATCTCACGGAGCGCACGGACGTACGGCGCGACCGACTACTTCATCTGTCATCCGATCGAGGCGCAGCGCGCGCTCGTCCTTCGGATCTGCGATCACTGGGCCCACGGCTCGAGCGGCAACCGCATTCCGTCGCGTAAAGATGCGCTCGCGCTGGTGCGCGTGGTCGATTCGCTCAGCGCCGCCGTCGATGCGTTCGGCGGTCGCGAAAACGTGGAGATTTGGGTAACCGCCGCGCGTGACGTCGCCCCGCCGGTCACCCTGAGCCTCGCCCGCACGCAGATCGAAGGCGAAGGGAAGAACGTCCTCATCGTCTTCGGAACCGGCTGGGGCCTCGCCCCCGAGGTGATCGCGATGGCCGACCAAGTGCTAGAGCCCGTGCGCGCCGAGACGAATGCAGACTACAACCATCTGTCCGTTCGCTCTGCCTGCGCGATCATCCTCGATCGGCTTCGCGGCGCGAGATGAAGCCGGCCCTCCACCAACCGCGTAAGGGGGAGGGCTACCGCGCGAACGTGGATGCGATCTGGCTGGCTCACTTCGCCGCCGACAAAAGCTCTCGCGTCGCTTTCGACCTCGGAGCCGGCTCCGGAGCCGTCGGTCTAGAGCTGCTCCTGCTCGGATCCGCCCACGTGACCTTCGTGGAAATCGACCCCGACGCCGCCGCTCACTGCGAAAAAAACGTCGCCGCGCGCGATCTCGACTCCCGAGTTGCCATCCTCTTGGGCGACGTTCTCGACGTCGCCGAGCTGCATCGCGGAGAAGCGGATCTCGTCGTCTGCAACCCGCCGTACGTGCCGATCGGAGCCGGCCGCCCATCCCCCGAGCCCAAACGGGCCCGCGCCCGCCAAGGCGATCTCAACCGCTTCGTCAGCGCCGCCCGCATCGTCCTCGGCAAACGAGGGCGAGCGACATTCGTGTATCCTGCAAATAATCTGACGACGCTCCTGCTCACGCTCCGAACCGCCGGCCTAGAGCCGAAACGTCTCCAATTCGTCCACGCGAACGCAACCGCACCCGCCCGAATCGCGCTAGTCGAAGCCAAACCAGCAAAACCAGGAGGCCTAGAAATCCTCCCGCCACTGATTGAGCCCTAGCCGGCGGCTAGGATCACTGCTGCCAGGGCCGACGACCGCGGAAGCTCAACGCGGTGACGGCACCCGGGAACACTTGGACGGTCATCGTGCCTAGAAGCACAGTCTGCCCGCCCGTCTTCCCCACGGCGGACACGTGGATCGGCGTCCCAGTCGCCAAGTTGAGCGCGCCGAAGAGGCCCAAGTTGCTCGTGCCAGCGCCGGCCGCGCCGCGTGACTGATCGGGCGTCGGATCCGACTCGTTGTCATTGAAATAGAAGAGCGGGCCATCGTGGGCCGCGTCGGTGTCGACGGTCGCGCCCGAGACGCGGACGTCGCCGCAGTCGTGGACCTCACCGGCGATGACGCCCTTGTCCGGCTTGACGGTGAGGCCGCCGGCGGCGGAGGCCACCGTGTTGACGTCGGTCGCGGCGACGCTCGACGCGTCGTAGTAGGCGAACGAGCCAGTCGCCGGGAAGCCGGCGACGCCGGCGCTGGGCACGGTCGACGTCGTCGTGAGCGCGCTATTCGAGAGGTAGATGTTGTAGTCGTAGAGGTCCGACCACTGGCGCGCGCCGAGCGCATCGCTCGTCTTGATGACGAGCTTCGTCTCGGTCGGCACGTTCGGCACAAAATACGTGCGGAGCTTGCAGCCCGTATCTGGGCACTTGGTCGACCACGTCGGCAGCGGCATTTGCGGCGGGTCGGCCGTCTCGTCGCTGACGGTGGTGAAGGAGCCGTAGCTCTGGCCGAGCGAGCCGTCGTCGTTGTAGCCGAAGACCTCCACCTTCACGCCCTGCGAGTCGTTGCCGGACGAGAAGAGCTTCACGTAGCCGGTGAGCGTGACTTGCTGCGGCGCTCCGGCAGCGGGCGGGCTCGAGAGGCAGCCGACGTCGACGGTCGGATCGTTCGAAGAGAAGTAGTGGAGGCCGGTGCCGCGCGCGAGCTCTTGCTGCGGCGCCTGGACGAACGTGCAACATGCATCGATCGGCCGCGCGGCCGTGCAGGTGCTGGTGGCGACCGGCGTGCACGTCTTGCAATAGTCGTTGTCGGCCGGCTGCGACTCGGCCGAGCCGCACGTGGCGTTCGAGCCTCCGTCGTTGTTCGCGACGATCGAGTTATGCGAGCTGCATGCGAGAAGGACGCACGACGCGCCGAAGAAGGCCCCGAAGGAACGCGAAGCAGCTTTGAAGATCATGAACGATTTCTTCGCACACAATGACGCCGTAGCCCGACGCGGTCGGCGTTGCGCGCGCCGACGTTCCGCTCGAGCCGGAGTTCGATCGCTATCGCGCGTTCGTCGAGCGCGGCATGCATGGCGAGATGGCGTGGCTCGCGAACAACGCCGACGTGCGGCGCACGCTCTCGAACGATGGCATTCTCACTGGCGCCAAGAGCGTCGTGTGCCTCGCGCGCCGCTATCGTCGCGCGGCCGAGGCGGAGGCGCAGGATCCGGCCCTCGCCAAGTCGATCGCGCGGTATGCGCGCGGGCTCGACTACCACAACGTCGTGCGTCGCAAGCTCCGCAAGCTCGCCGCGTTCGTGCGCACGCTCGGCGAGGGGGTCGAAGCGCGTCCGATGTGCGACGACGCGCCGGTGCTCGAGCGGGCGTGGGCGGCGCGCTCCGGGATCGGATTCGTGGGGAAAAACGGGCTGATCATCGTCCCCGGCCAAGGCTCCTTCGTCCTGCTCGGTGAGGTCGCGACCACGCTCGAGCTCCTGCCGGACGAGCCGATGAACGAGCGCTGCGGCAGCTGCACGCGTTGCCTCGATGCATGTCCGACGAGCGCGTTCCCAGCGCCGTTCGTCTTGGACCCGCGCTCGTGCATCTCCTACTTCACGATTGAAAAGCGCGGCGACATCCCCGAAGAGGCGCGGGAAGGGATCGGCGAGCACCTCTTCGGCTGCGACGACTGCCAGACCGTCTGCCCGTTCAACGCCTCGGGTCGGCGCCTCGACGAGGCCTCGACCGTCGCGTTCGAGCCGCTCGAGCGCTGGCAGACCACCACCCTCGTCGATCTCCTCGATCCGGCCAAGGCCGAGGCGGCGGTCGTCCACAGCCCGGTGAAGCGCGCGATGCCCGAAGGGATCGCCCGGAACGCGGCGATCGTTCTCGGAAACCGGCGTGATTTCTCGGCAAAAGCCGCGCTCCCTGCGCTCGAAGAGGCGGCGGCGTCGCATCCGTCGCCCGTCGTTCGGCACGCGGCGGGCTGGGCGGCGTTACGCCTGAAAGCGTGGTAAGACGGCAGTGATATGATGCAGTCTACATCTATTCTTCGTCCTCTGTTCATGAGCGCGGCGGTCGGTGCGGCGTTGTTCTTCGCGCTCTCCGCGTCGGCGCAGGAGTCGTTGCTCGACGGCCTGAAGAGCTCGTCGAAGGCCGCGCCGAACGATCCGAAGGCGGCCCTCGCCTACGGCCGCGCGCTCCGGCTCGCGGGTCACTTGCCCGAGTCTCGAGCTCGCGCGCACCGAGATCGCCAAGCGCGAGTACGGCAAGGCGATGGTGCAGTGCAAGGTCGTGCAAGACTTGAACGGTGGCGCGGCCGAAGGGCATGCATGCACGGCCGAGGCCCATCTCTTGTGGCGCCGCGGCTCCTTGGCGCTCGACGAAGCCAAAAAGGCGCTCGCCTCGGACGAGAATAACCTCGACGCCAAGATCGCCGAAGGCAACGCGTATTCGCTTCAGCTCCAGGGCGCGGACGCGAAGACGGCGTTCGACGAGGCGTCGGCGCTCGCGCCGAACGACGCACGCCCGTGGCTCGGCCTCGGTCGGCTCTACGTCGCGACGGCGAAGAAGGAGGAGGCGATCGCAGCCTACAAGCGGGCGGTCGTGCTCGATCCGAAGGACGCCGACGCAAATTACGAGCTCGCCCGCATCCTCCCGTCCCCGACCGACGCGATCGGTTTCGTCGAGACAGCGACCCGCGAGCGGCCGATGTTCCCCGAAGCGCTCGCGTACCGCGCCACGCTCGACGTCGTCCTCGGGCGTCTCGCCGACGCGAAGACGAGCGCGACCGCCGCGCTGAAGCTCGCGCCGCAGAACCCGAACATGCATGTCGCGCTCGGGCGCGCGTTCTTCGCCGAGGGGAAGGTCGACGACGCCTTGGTCGAGGGAAAGGCCGCGCTCGCTATTCTCCCGAACCTCGCGTCGGCCAAGCTGCTCGTCGCCGACGCATACGCGAAGAAGGACGAGATCGATCTCGCGATTGAATTCTACCAAGACGCATGGGGCTTCGATCACTCTGACCCGACCGCGCTCGTGAACGCGAGCACCGCGTGTCACGCCGCCGGTCGTGATACGAGCGCGACCGCGTTCGGATTGCGCGCGACGCAGGAGTTTCCATCCTGGGCTCCGGCCTGGGTCGCGCTCGGTGACGCGAAGGCGGGCGACCATGACGTCGCCGGCGCCAAAGAGGCGTACGGCAATGCGCTCGGTGCGCAAGGGCCGATCGATCGCGCATCGGTGGAGAAAAAGATCAGCGGCTTGCGGTAAGGTCGGCGCGTGGAAGACATCGTCAACAGAGTGCTAGCGGGCGAGATGCGCGCCATCGCCCGCGCGATGCGCATGGTCGACGACCGCACCGCCGGGTACGCCGCGGTCCTGAGAGCGCTCTTCCCGAGCACCGGAAAGGCGTACGTCGTCGGCATCACGGGCAACCCCGGCGCCGGAAAATCGACCCTCACCGATGCGCTCATCAGCGAGCTCCGCGCGAAGGGGAAGACGGTTGGCGTCATCGCCGTCGACCCGACGAGCCCGTTCTCCGGCGGCGCGATCTTGGGCGATCGCATCCGGATGCAACGCCACGCGACCGACGAAGGAGTCTTCATCCGCTCCGTCGCCACCCGTGGGCATATGGGCGGGCTCTCGCGCTCGGCGCGAGACATGGTCCGCGTCCTCGATGCCGCCGGCTACGACGTTGTCCTCGTCGAGACGGTCGGCGTCGGCCAAGACGAGCTCGAGATCACGCGCACCGCGCACACGACCCTCGTCGTGATGGCGCCGGGCCTCGGCGACGACGTCCAAGCGATCAAGGCGGGTCTGCTCGAATGCGCCGACGTCTTCGCCGTCAACAAAGCCGACCGCGAAGGGGCCGACTCGACCGTGCGCGACCTCGAGCTCATGATCGCGCTCGGCAGAGACACGTTCGTCTCCGCCCACAAAGGCCGTGGTCACACCACGAACCTGGGCGATACGGAAGCCGCGCGCCTCCAGAAGGAAGCCGAGACGCGCGTCCGGACGACGAAGGCGAAGATGGGCCGGTGGATCCCGCCGATCTTGAAGTGCGTCGCCACCAAGCGGACGGGCATCGTCGAGCTCGCCGACGCGCTCGAGCGGCACCGGGTCTGGATCACCGAGAGCGAAGCAGGCATGGCTCGCCGCGAAGCACGCCTCGCGGAAGAGTTGCGCGACGGGCTGCGTGAGGCGCTCATCGACGCCGCCATCCACGACTTGGGTCACATGATCGACGACGCGGTGCACGCCGTCGCGACGAAGAGCGTCGACCCGTATTCTGCGATCGAAGACCTTGTCGCCCGTTTCCGCGCGCGCTGAGCCGTCACTTCATGAAGCGGGCGCCGTGCTTGGCGAGGCGCTTCTTCATGACGCCGATCGCCGCGAGACTCTTGTCGACGAGCACCGCGCTCCGTCCCTCGAGCGCCGCGGCCTCGCCGAATGTCCCGCTGCCAGCAAAGAAATCGAGGAGCGTGTCGTTCGGCTTCGAATGCACCCGCACGATCCGGCGGATGATGCCGAGCGGCTTCTGCGTCGCATAGCCCGTCTTCTCCTTGCCGGTCGGGCTCACGATCGTGTGCCACCAGGTGTCGGTCGGCGTCTTGCCGCGCGCCGCCTTCTCGGGCCCAACGAGACCGGGCGCCATGTACGGAATGCGGTCGATTTCGTTGTAGTTGAAGACGTATCGCTTCGGATCCTTCGCGTACCAGAGGATGTTGTCGTGCTTCGGCGACCAACGCGCTTTGGTGCGCCCCCCGTAGTCGTAGGCCCAGATGATCTCGTTGATGAACGATGCGCGGCCAAAGATATGATCGAGCAGGACTTTCGCGTAATGGACCTCGCGATAGTCGAGGTGAAGGAAGAGCGAGCCCGTCGCCGTGAGGAGCCGATGTGCCTCTTCGAGCCGAGGCGCGAGGAACGCGGTGTAGTCGTCGAAGGCGTCCGCGAACGAGTGGGTCTCGTGCTTGACCGTTTTGTAACGCCGGCCAGCGAACCCTTTTCGGTCACCGGCGTCGTCGCGCTCTACCGTGGTGCGGGTGCGCGCTTGCTTGCGGCCGGTGTTGAACGGCGGATCGATGTAAATGAGACCGAACGCGCCAGCCTCGAGCTTCGGGAGGATCTTCGCGTTGTCGCCGCGATGGACGGTGATCACGGCGTGAACGACTCGACCACGTTCGCGCCGCCGACGACGGCGATCGCCGGTACGTCGAGCTTCACCGCGCGCGCCCCGCGACGAGGGATCTTGTAGGGCAGCTCCGTCGACGCCGCCTGATCGAGGCGGAAGACGTGGCTTGCGCCCGTCGCGTCGTCGCCGAACAGCAGCGCGTCGTTCGCGTTTCCGGCGAAGCCGAGCGAGAAGAGCTGCGAGGTCGTCAGCGGGGTTGTCGGCCCGCCCGACCACACGACCGGGGCGCAGGTGCCGGAGCACCCGAGATCGAATACGCGAACGGCCGCGGCGCTTCCCGCGGCATCGACGCCACCGGCGACGAGGACGTGGGAGGCGTCGAGCGGCGCGGCCGACGAGCCGGTCGTGGCGTCGGCGGCGTAGGCGAGCGCGGTGGAAGCAGCCGCCCCGCCCGGTGGAAGGATCTCGATGCCCGCGCCCGCGCTGCTGCCGCCGACGACGACGAGACCGCGGCCGTCGATCCATGCTGCCGCGGCGCCGAGGCGAGGCTCGGTGAGCGCGAGGAAGGTGAGCGTTCCGTCGGTGTCGATGCGCAGAACGCGGGCCGATGGAGCGCCAGCGGTGCGCGTGGCGCCGATGACGTAGCTCACGCCGGTCCCGTCCTCGACCGTCTGGCCGCCGGCGACCTCGGCGAACGTGCCTCCACTTGGCGCGACCGCATCGGCGGTCGTCGAATCGGACAGCTCGATCCACGAGCCGCCGTTCGCGTCGATGACGAGCATGTCGGTGCCTACGGCCGCGAGGCTCGCCGGGACGCGCGGCAAAGAAGGCGGCGCGGTGAACGGTGAGACCGTCGCCGTATCGTAGATTTGGCTCGAAGATTGATTGCCGACGCCGCCGCTCCACACGATGTAGCGACCGATGATGAGCTGGACGACCGGCGCCTCGCGCGTGTCGGAGACGGCCGTCGGCATGCGCGCGAATTCTCCGGTGCGTTGCACGAAGACGGGGACGCTCGTGCCGCCGAGCGCGCCGAGCTGGATCGGCAGCGTGGTGCCCGTGACGAGGACGTTGCCGGTGTCGTCTTTCCCCTGGACGCGGATATTGGCGATCGTGCTCTGGTCGCGCTCGCCGAGGTCGATGCTCGTGGCCGGGAGCCTGGTGGAGGCGAGGTTGGTGACCCCGCCGTCGGCATCGATCGCGTCGATGACGAGGCTCGTCGGCGCGGGCGCTCGCGTCAGCGTGTCGGTCTCGCCGCCGGTCGTCAGCGTGAGCGTGCCGGTCGGCGTCGAGCCGCACGCCGCGAGGAGCGCCGCTCCGAGCAGCGAGGATCCCGCCCAAACCTGACCAATCCGGACGCCGACTCGCACGCGTCCGATCTACCAAACTTCAGGGCCGGCAAGTTCCCGAAAACGAGCCGGTCAAATGGCGCTAGAACGGGCGCGAGAAACTTGCACAACGCCGCGATCTCGAAGAGAGAACGGGCTAGCTCGAATGGAGACTCTCGGATGACGGTTCAGGATCGCGTTCGTTCCACCTTGAATTCGGCTCTCGCACGGATCGCGGCGAAGGGCGGGCTCGGCGAAGCCGACGCGAACGCCACGTTCGAGTACATCATCGAGCGCCCGAAGCGCGCCGAGCACGGCGACTACGCGACCAATGTCGCGATGGTCGCGGCCAAGAAGGCGAAGAAGCCCCCGCGCGCGATCGCCGAAGCGCTCGTCGCCGAGCTCGGCGAGAGCGACGTGATTCGGTCGGCCGAGGTCGCCGGCCCCGGCTTCGTCAATCTCCGCCTCCACCCCGCCGCGCTCCATGCCGAGCTCGAGGCGATCGTGAAGGCCGGCAAATCCTACGGCCGGGCGCCGGCCGCCAGCGGCGAGCGCATCCTTCTTGAGTTCGTCAGCGCGAACCCGACTGGGCCGATCACCGTCGCCTCCGGCCGCAATGCCGTGCTCGGGGACACCGTCGCGCGCCTGCTCGAAGCGACCGGAAACCACGTCTCGCGCGAGTACTACATCAACGACTTCGGCAACCAAGTCCGCCTCTTCGCGACGAGCGTCCGCGCCGCCGCCAAGAGCGAGCCGATCCCGGAGGACGGCTACCACGGCGCCTATGTCGAAGAGCTCGGCACCTTCCTCGGGAGCACCGCGCCCGCGGTCCTCGACGCCGGTGGTGAGGCGCTCGCGCGCGAGTGCGTGACCTGGATGCTGCGCGGAATCCCGGGCTCGAGGACGCTCCCCGGCATCAAAAAATCACTCGCCTCGGTCGACATCCATTTCGACAACTGGTTCAGCGAGGAATCACTTCATCGCTGGGGCGCGGTGCCGGCCGCTCTCCGTGAGCTCGAGGCCACCGGCCACCTCCAGACCCGCGACGGCGCCCTCTTCTTCGTCATGCCTTCGAAGGACGGCAAGGCGCAGGACGACAAGGATCGCGTCGTCAGAAAATCAGATGGAAACTACACGTATTTTGCCAGCGACATCGCGTACCACGCCGACAAGATCGCGCGCGGCTACGACCGATTGATCACGGTCCTCGGCGTCGACCATCACGGCTACGTCGCCCGCGTGCGCAACGCGATCGAGGCGCTCGGCCTCCCGAGCGAGCGCTACGAGGCGCTTCTCTACAACTTCGTCTACATTTTCCGGAACGGCGAAGCGGTGAAATCGAGCAAGCGCGCCGGCAACATCGTCACGCTCGAAGAGATCGCCGACGAGATCGACGAAGCCGCCGCCCGCCAAGGGGCGGGCAGAGACGCGATCCGGTTCCTCTTCCTCTCTCGCAGCGCGAATTCGGACGTCCAGTTCGACATCGATCTGGCGAAGAAGGAGAGCCTCGACAACCCCGTCTTTTACGTCCAGTACGGCTACGCGCGGCTGTCGTCGATCCTCCGCAAGGCCGAGTCGCAAGGCTTCGCCGTGCCGCGCACGCTCACGAAGGACCAGTGGGCGAAGCTCGCGCACGAGGATGAGCTCGCGATCGCCCTCCGGCTCTCGGAGTTCGGCGGCGTCGTGGCGGAGGCGGCAAGCAGCCGCGAGCCCCATCGCGTCACGTTTTATCTCCAGGAGCTCGCGCGCGAGTTCCAGAGCTACTTCACGCGCTTGAAGGTCGACCCGATCCTCCCGCCCGACTCGATTCGTGCTGCCGAAAATTGGGAAAAAAGCTGGGATTCTGAGAAGACGATCGCACGACTCGCGTGGGTCGTCGCCATTCGGAACGTCTACGCCGCGGGGCTCGCGCTCCTCGGTGTCGGGGCGCCGGAAGAAATGCGACGGCCGACGGAAGAAGCAGCAGCAACCTGAAAGTGAGCGGTGCGTGAATGGATGAAGGTGGCGTGCGGAACCTGGACCAGATTCAGGAAGACGATCGTGACCAACGCACGCCGCGAGCGGTGACGCTCACGCTCCTCGCCGTCGGCGCTGCCTGCGCCATGTTCGCCGGCTATGTGCTACCCGGCCGCAAGTCGACGCCGGCCAAGGCGCCCGACCCGCTCGGAGAGCTGGTCGCCCAGCGCGCGCACGCGACCTCGCCGGCTGCGCCAGCGGCGACCGACCTCTCCCCGCACGAGGTGACGTTCCCGGGCATTTTGAGCGACGCCGAAAAGACCACCACCGCGCTCGCGGCGGTGCGACCGAACGCGTTCGGCTCGGCCTCGCTCGCGCAGCAGAATTCGCCGCCGCCTCCGACCGATCGCCTGCGCGTCGTTCCGCTCCCTGCCCAGAATGTCCTCGAAGCGACGCCGATCGTGACGCGCCCGCGCGATCCGCTCACCAAGGCCGCCACCGACACCTCGCAAGCGGCGAAGAGCGGCTCGACGCCGACCGCCGGAGCCGGTCACGACGGCGGCTATCAGCTCCAGGTCTCGAGCTTCCGAAGCCATGAAGAGGCCGATGGCTTCGCGAACGAGCTTCGCACACGCGGACACAAGTCCTACGTGCTCGAGGCGCAGGTGCCCGGTCGTGGCACGTGGTACCGCGTTCGGGTCGGTCCATTCGCATCGCAGCACGCTGCATCGAGCTACCGCACGACCTTCGAGACGAAAGAACACGTGGTGCCCTTCGTCATTCCTCCGCCGGGAAAAGAAACGAAGGAACACTGAGACGCACACGGACGACGCCGGTCGTCCGTTCGGACACGCACGCCAGACCGCGTTAGGTTCTTGGCGCTCTGCGGCACAGTGAATTCGCGAAATGCCGCATAATCGGCCGTTTGTGCTTCGGCATTGCGCTTGCTCTTGGGTCGAGCATGTTCCCGCTGCGCCGCCCACGCTCCAACGTGCCCGATGCGACTCGTCGCATCTACGACATGATCGAGTGTTTCGAGGATCGTGACTACCTCGGCGCGCTCGCGGCGAATGCACTGATGTCGTCGCGGGCCGCATTCGTCCTCTCGCTCGTCGAAGACGGCGGCTCGCTCGAAGATCTCGTCTACGCGACTGGCTTGCCGATGCTCGACGCGCTCAAGTGCGTGTGTGAGCTCGTCGAGCGTGGGCTCATTCGGGTCTTGACGATCCCGGAAGCCGCCAGCTCCGAAATCCGCGTCGCCCGTTGAAGCGTTTCGTCGGTCGCGCATTCGCGCGCTGCACGCCCTTCTGACTAGGAGCCTGACCAGTAGGCGAGACGTTCGGCTTGCCGTGTGGCAGACTGTGGTGCCAGATGATGGAGCACGTTCCTCTCTGGGTGTTCGCCCTCGTCGCAGCTGGGCTGGCGCCGTTTGGTGCCCGTTGGCTCGCTCGCGTCCTCACACGTCGCGTTGAAGCCCGCACCGAGCGTTTAACCTCGCACCTATTTCACGCCAAGAGTGGGCAGAGCGCCGGCTCGTCCGTACGTTGAAGGAAGGAGAAGCAAACGCATGGCTCGGCTTTTCGGATTGATCGGCAACCGCGCGGACCTCGCTGGACGAGTCCTCGCGCTCGAAGCAGACGCGCTGAAGGTGCGCGTCGGTGCGGAGGGACGGGCGCCGGGTCCGCTCGGCTGGGGGGTGGGCTTCTATCAGTCGGGTGAGGTGCTCATGCGCCGCCGGCCGATCGACGATCGACCTGAGATCGACATCGCGAAGAACTGCGCAGACGTCCGCGCCGACGTGATGATCGGCCACGTCCGCATCGCTACCGTCGGTACGCTGCGGACCGAGAACACGCACCCGTTCCGGTATCGCCAGTGGCTCTTCGCCCAGACCGGGACCATTCCCGCGTTCGAGCCTCTCCGCGAGCGACTGATGTCGTCGATCCCCGAGTTCTTGCGCGGCGACGTCCGCGGCGACACCGACGCCGAGGTCGTCTTCCACATATTCCTCTCGTTCCTTCACGACGCCAATCGCTTGAACGACGGCGCGGTGGACCCGAAGACCATCGGCTCTGCGCTCCGGTCGACCCTCCAAGTCGTCGACCAGACGAGCGCAGAGACCGGCAATGCGCCTGCTCCAATCAAGATGCTCGTCACCGACGGCGAGAGCATCGTCGGGCTCCAGCGCGGCGTCGAAAATGGCACCGCGATGGCCTATCGTACAGTCGGCAAGGCCGACACCGACATGCTCGTCGGCGACGACCCGCAGCTGCGTCGTCGCAGCCCCGACTTTGCCAACCTCCGTTACGCGATCTTAGCCAGCGACTTCGATCACGAGCCGCCGGCCCGTTGGAAGCGCATCGGCGAGAATGCGGTCGTGACGCTCACCCGCAGCGATGATCCTCACGTCGAGACGTTTTAGAGGAGCGACCGCGGCCTTCGCGCTCTCGGTGCTCGTCGCGTGCGGCGCCGAATCGCTGCCGACCGTGACCGAGCTGCCGGACGAGCCACGCCATCCCGACGGCGTCGTCCTCGAGCCTTTGCCGGCGATCCCGGATGCAGGCGATCGCGCCACCTCGAGCGGAGTGGTCACGCTGCGCGCGCCGCTCGGCGACGAAGCGGTGCACGACATCGTCGAGGCATACTTCGTCGCCTTCATTCGCGCCGACCGTACCGGCATGGAGCGTTTGCTGACCGAGGACGCGGTCGAGCTCGGCTCACCGAGCCACGACCGCGACAGCATCTTCCAATCGTGGCGCGCGCGGCACGTGGCGCTCGACTACAAGAAGCTCGAAGGGACGCAGATCGCCGACTACGATCGCATCGAGCGTTTCCGTTACGAAGACCTGGGCAATCCGCCCGGCGAGCCACGCCCAGCCAACATGCAGCCGGGCGATCTCGTCGTCCGCGTACCCATTTTGGCCGCGCGCGTCGGCACCGAACGCTACTTCGGCGACACCATCGTGTTTTTGCTCCGGCGCGTGGGCGGCAAGTACAAAATCGCCGGGCTCGACGAGAAACAAGCCCCGTAGCTCCTCTGAGGCGACGGGCTAGGTTCCACCGGCATCGTGAGCGTCATTTTCACCGGCATCGTCGGGTGAAAATTCGATCGGGTAGGTCACGTCCACATGCCCGTCGCGCGGCGGAGCGTCGAAGCTGACCGCCATCATCGATTCGCGCATGCAGGTCGAGAACTTCTCGTCCGTGAGGGTCGTCTGCGGATCTTCCTCCGCCGATTCGACGACGCCGCCGACGCGGCGGTCGCCGCTGATCCGGAACGTCATCACGTATCTTCCGGCGAGGTCGGGCTTCTGCACGAGCGCGTTCTCGTAGCAGCTCTTCGCGAGCGGGAAGTAGTCGTCTTTCACGCGTGAACGGATGTATTCCTTCAAGACCGTGGCGTCGTTCGGATCGGTCGGCATGACCCCGAACGGAGGATCGCTCGACGCCTGCGGCGCGGGCATGATCGCAGGCGTCCCACCGCCGTAGAGCGCCTTCAGGCGCGCGCGGATCGCGTCGGCCTTCGCGCGGTCGAGCGACGGCAGCACGCCGGGAGACGTGGCCGCTCCGTCGTTCGCTAGCGGAGCGGTGACTTCGACCGGCCGGAGCGCCGTCGGGTCCTCCGGCTCGAGCGGTCCGCCCGGGCCTTCGTCGGGCGGAGGCGTCTTTGCCTCGTGGCGCACGAAGAGATAGCCGCCGATGCCCAAGAGGGCGAAGGCGAGCACGAGGTAAGGAACGCGCGACGGCTGCGTAGGCGTCGCCATCGAACGCTCAGGTGCCCGCGTCGTTGCTCGTGTCGATGAGGATGCGGCCGGTGGAGAGAGGGTGCTGCGGTGGGGCGGGGGCCGTCGTCGTCGGAGCGGGCGTCGCCGCCGGGGCAGCCGTCGTCGCGGCGGGGATC
>CAJDWT010000073.1_pt1 | contig 30210 bp, 21 predicted proteins | sample 7391671 | NCBI WGS metagenome assembly CAJDWT01 (sample SAMEA7055729, study PRJEB34461) | soil metagenome | biome: terrestrial ecosystem; feature: Peninsula; material: soil | place: Antarctica | collected 2016
GCGTCGTCGACGTCGTTGTAGCCGCTGATGCCGTAGAAGGGCGTGCGGTCGGCCGCGACGTCGGGAAGCGTCGGAAGCGCGAAGTCGGTGGGCGAGCTCTTGAACCCGGTGACGCGGCAGGTCGCGTGCGTCGGACCTCCGTCAGCGCCGTCGCCCCCGTCTCCTCTGCCGTCCGACGCGCCGCCGTCAGCCTTGTCGTCGCCCTTGCCGTCGCCGGTACCACTTCCAGCCGAGGCGCTGTCGCTCGAGCCAGAGCATGCGACGAGGGTCGAGAGAAGGAAGAGACCGAGGATCGGGCGACGCAGCTTCATGGCGCAAGATACGGATCGCGCGGCAAAAGCTCCCCTCAGAAGCGCCCCTCGAGGCCGACGCTCGGGATCGAGACCGGGCCGATCTCGTCGTTCGTGCATCTGTCGTACGGCGCTCCCGCCGGCTTGAACACGTACGACGTGTTCGGGCGAGGCGGCAGGCAATCGACGCCGAAGGTCTCCTTGTTCAACGTGACGTTGAGCCCTTCGAACACGAGCGCGAGCTGCGCGGTCTTGCCGATGCGCCAGATCTTCTCGAGCCGCACGTCGAAGCGCCAAAAGTCCGGCATGCGGGCGCTGTCGTATGGCTGTTGGGGGTACCCTTGGTACGTCGGCGTATAGGGCCGACCGGTGTAGTAATAGAAGCGCGCGCCCGCATGCCAGCGCCGGCCGAGATCGTAGGCGAGCGCAACGGAGAGGACGTGCGTGCGATCGTATTCGCTCGGCACCTCGTTCTGGAGCTGCTGCGTGCCGTAAAAGCTGCGCGACTGCCGCGTCGAGCGCGAGAGCGTGTAGGAGATCCAGCCGCTCAAGCGCTCGTCGAAGGAGCGCCGGAGGAGGACCTCTGCGCCGAACGCGTTGCCGTCGAGCCGGGCCTTGATGCATTGGTTCGTCGCGGCGGAGGGGTCGCTGAAGTCGGCGCCCGGGCACGACGCGGTCGCGTCAGTGAGGCCGTAGAACTTCGAGTAGAACGCGGTCACGCGCGCATGGAGCGCGAGAGGCAGCGCGAGCTCGACCCCTTGGCTCGCCTGAATCGCGGTCTGCAATCCGCTCTCGAGACCGCCGGGATCGATCGCGGGCACGGCGGCGAGAAACCCCGGCCCTTGATGGGCGAGGCCGAGGGCGGAGATGTACGTCACGTGGTCGCTCACGAAGACACGTGCCGCGATGCGCGGGTCGAGCGCGGGGATCGCGGTCGCGTGGCCAGGATCGGCCGACACGTAGCCGTAGTCGCTCACGATGATGCCGCCCGGCGGCGGCGGTGGATAGCGTGTGCGGCGCGAGGTGTAGATGTCGGCGCGCAACCCCGGCGTGATCTCGACCTTCGGCAAGATTCGCCAGACGACGTCGCCACGGACGCCGCCCACCATCTCGCGGCGCGGGACGTAGATTGAGCTCGGGTTCGTGCCGGGCAGCGATGCGTTCGGGTCGGTATCGTCGACGTCGATTGCGTGCACCTCGGCATCGGCGCCGAGCCTGACGGTGACGTCGCGCGAGAGCTTGTTCTGGTACTCGCTGCGCATTGCCACGTTCCAGTCGGTGGAGGTGCCGCGATGATCGCCGGAGGTGTCGATGCCGAGCGTGACGGCGGTGCGGAGCTTCGCGTGGCTGCTCGTCTTGCGATCCCAGCGGAGGTCGAGACGGTGGAAGTTGGTCTTGAGGAGGACCTTCTCGTCGGTCGCGCCGTCGTCACCGGTCTCGTCTTGTGCGAGGTAGTCATGGCTGCCGAGCGCGAGGACGCTGAGGGTGTCTTTGTCGTTCGCGCGATAGACGACGCGCCCTTGGTAGTCCCAGTAATCGAGATGCGTGCGCGGCGCGAAGAGCGGCAGGAGCAGGCCGGCGTAGCTGTAACGACCGCCGACCATCACGGTCGTCTTGCCGTCCGCAAGCGGTGACTCGACGAAGCCGCCAGCGTCGAAGAGGCGCAGGTTGCCTTCGGCGTGCGGGTGGTCGGCCGGCTCGGTGATGGTGCCGGTGACGATGCCACCGGTATACCGCCCGTATTGGACCGGTCCGTTGGACGGATAGAAGTCGACGTGGTCGATGAGGCCGGGTTGGATGACGCTGGGGCCGACGCCGACGTGGAAGAGGAGCGGAAGGCGGAGGCCGTCGAGGAAATATCCGGTGTCGCCTGGCGGCGCCCCGCGGACGAAGAAGAACGGGATGCCGCTCGCGGTCGGCGTGACGCCAGGAAACGAATCGATCACGCGGAATGGGTCGCCGAACGCGCCGGGGATCTGCCTCACCTCGCTCGTGCCCATCGTGATGCCGCCGGGGTCGGTGCGATGGCCGACGACGCGGACCTGCTCGAGCCGCCCAGCTTTCTCAGGCGGAACTGTGGTCGGCGCCGACGACGGCGGCGCGGTCGGGCCCTCGGAGGTGGGCGGCGGAGGCGCACGGAACGCGACGCGCATACGGATGCGTGCCGGAACCGTCGTATCGCCGCGCTTGGCCGGCTCGAACGTCCACGTCTTCGCGGCGTCGGCCGTCGCGCGCGCGAACGGCTCAGCGCCATCCACGATGCGTGTACTTTCCACCTTTCCCGAGGGGTCGACGGTGAGCTCGACGATGACGACCGCATCGTGCGACTCGCCTTCCGGGTACGGCACGGCGCCCGCGTCGATCGCCCTCGGCGGGACGAGCGGGGGCTCTTGCGCGTGCGCGCGCGCCGGCCAAAGAGCCAGCGACAGCGCCAGCGCGCAAGCGAAGGTCGTCTTCAGCGCTGGGCGCGCCACTCGGTTGACATTTCTTCCCGCAGCTTTTGGTCGCTCATGATCTCGGCGGCCGTGCGCGCCATGGCCTTCGACATCACGAGAGCCGTTTCCATTCCCCGCTCGCTCTTGGTCGCGCTCGCGAACTCGTGGGTGTGAATGTTGGGCTGGCCTTCGTCGACGACGGCGCCGTAGGGATGGATCGAGGGGACGACGTGCGAGACGTCGCCCATGTCGGTGCTGCCGGCGCCGACGCGCGCGTCGGTCTCGTAGGCTTTGCGGCCGAGGCCGGCCAGGTGCTCGCCGAAGCGGCGCGCGACGGTCATGTTGTTCTTCATGTCGCGATAGCCGCGCCGCACGCCGACCTTCACGGTCACGTCGCTCGCCATCGCCGCCGCTTTTCCGCAGCGTTCGACGATCGCCTGCACCCGCTCGAGCTCGGCGAGGTCACGCGCGCGGACGCTGAATTCGCACACGGCGTCCTCGACGACGATGTTCACGGCCTTGCCGCCCTCCTTGATGAAGCCATGGACGCGGACGCCGTCTTTGAAGTGGATGCGCTGGCCGTCGATGAGGCGGAAGGTGTCCATGCAGGCTGTCAGCGCGCTCTTGCCTTCGTGCGGCGCGGCGGCGCCGTGGGCAGGCACGCCCTTGAACGCGAACGACACGTACGTGTTGGCGAGCGCGGGATGCGCGAGGATGTCGCGATCGAAAGGGTGGAACATCATCGCAAGGTCGACGCCTTCGAACGCGCCGCTCTCGATCCACTTGATCTTGCCGCCGCCGCCTTCTTCCGCCGGCGTGCCGAGCAAGATCGCTTCGCCGCCAACCTTCTCGACGACCTTCGCGAGCGCGAGGAACGCGCCGACGCCGGCGGCGGCGATCAAGTTGTGACCGCACGCGTGCCCGATTTCGGGGAGCGCGTCGTACTCGGCCAGGATCGCGACCGTCGGCCCGCCGCTCTTGCCCGCGCGGGCGCGGAAGGCGGTGGGCATGCTCGCGCCGCCGCGCTCGACGGTGAAGCCGCGGGCCTCGACAAGGTCGCCGATCCATTTCGCGGCCTTGTGCTCTTCGAAGCGGAGCTCGGGATTCGCGTGGATCTTCAGCGCGAGCTCTTTCAGCGCGGGGGCTTCGGCGTCGACGGTAGAGTCGATGGCCGCGGCGATCTCGGAGGCGAGCGACATGGGATGACGACGGTCGCCAAGGGGCCGCGGGTTGTCAATGCCAGACCATGGGCGCTAGGGTCTCCGTCATGCCGAACGTCGCCCTTTCCGTCGAAATCAACGAGCACGTCGCCGAGGTCGTCCTGCGCGGCCCAGGGAAGGGGAATGCCCTCGGCCCCGACTTCTGGCGCGAGTGTCCCGCCGTCTTCGACGCGCTCGACGCCGACCCTGGCGTGCGGGCGGTTATTTTGCGCGGAGCCAACGAGACCTTTACGTTCGGCTTGGATTTGCGGGCGATGATGATCGACCTCGGTCCGCTCCTCGCCGGCGGCGAGCTCTTGGCGGCCTCCCGGACCAAGCTGCTCGCCAAGGTCAAGGAGCTGCAGCAGGCCGCCGATTCGATCGAGCGGTGCAAGAAGCCGGTCATCGCGGCGATCGCCGGTTGGTGCATCGGCGGCGGCGTCGATCTCGCCGCCGCGTGCGACATCCGCCTCTGCACGAAGGACGCGAAGCTCTCGGTCCGCGAGGTGAAGGTCGCGATGGTCGCCGACCTCGGGAGCTTGCAGCGCCTTCCGCGTATCATCGGCCAGGGCATGACCCGCGAGCTCGCGTTCACCGGTGAGGACGTCGACGGCGCGCACGCGCTCCGCATCGGTCTCGTCAACCATATCTACGAGAACGAGACCGAGCTCCTCGAGGGCGCACGCTCGATGGCCTACCGGATCGCCGCCAACCCCCCGCTCGTCGTGCAGGGCGCGAAAGAGGTCTTGAACTACTGCGCCGACAAAAGCATCGCCGACGGCGAACGCTTCGTCGCGGTGTGGAACGCCGCGTTCCTCGCGTCGAAGGATTTGAGCGAGGCGATGGGTGCGTTCGCCGAGAAGCGCGCGGCGAAATTCACCGGCGAGTGATCACATCGAGCGGAAACGGCTCGCGAACACGAAGATCAAAATGAGTGACCCGAGGAGCCCTTCGCCGCACGCGACTGCAGCGTGCGCGGGGCCGACGAGATAGCTCGCCCACGTGTAGCTCGCCGAGAGGACGACCGCGATCCCGACGACGTACGTGTCGAACAACCGCTCGTTTTTGACAACGCGACCACGCGCGTCGTCGACGGCTACGAGGAAGCGGTGAACGAGCAAGAAGAAGACGAGCATCGAGAGATAGCCACCGCCGATCTGCCGGTGGGCGATGAAAAAATCGTAGAGGCCGTGCATCCCCATGACGAAGAGCGCCGCCTTCGACATCTCCGGTGCGTAGGCGTCACCCTTCTCGAGGAAGTCGTCGAGCGCGTTCGCCAGAATCGCGGTCATCGACATGTGGAGGAAGTTGGCGGTGAGGAAGCGCCCGGTCGCGGTCGTGAGGTCGCCCGATTGCAGGTACGAGAGGTTCTCGACCGCGGCGAAGCCCAGGCCGACGAACGCGCCGGCGACGAGCACGTCGACCTTGGTGCCGAACTTTCGGAGGAGCGGAAGGAGCGGCGCGAAGAGGATCAGCTTCGAGAGCTCTTCGCGGAATCCGACGCCGAACGTGTAATAAAGAAAGTCGCGGAGCGGGTCGCCGGTCTCGACGAGGTGGAGCTTCGCCTCTTCGATCAAGATGAAGAGATCGGTCAAGACGACGCTGAGCGCGCCGAGCCCGAAGGCGACGAGATAGATGCCGAGCCGGAAAAATGGGCGTTCCTTCGCTTTGCCGAGCTGAGCGCAGAACACACCCCACGCGAGCGCCGCGATGGCGGCGAGGACGAGCGGGCCGAGGGGCGGCCTGGGAAACGTCGAACGGAACGAATAGACGACGGCGTCTTTCCAGGCGTTCGTCTCGACCGCGATGCGCGCCCGGAGCGCGCTCGATGCCTCCGCTTGGACCGCGGGGTCGGACATGCTCTCGGCGATCGACGCGTAGTCGTGCTCGCCGACGTAGATCTCGAGCGCGACGCCGATGTCGCTCCGATGGCTCGGAACGTTCCGACCTTCGCGCATCAATCGCTCGGCCATCGACACAGCGTCTTCGTGCGCGGCCGCTTCCTCGGCGAGCAAGCGGTTCGCCCAAGGGAGCGGCGCCGTGCGGTCGGCGGCGGCCGTGACCCACGTCATGACGGCGGGGTCGATGTCGCCTTTGCGCGCCTCCCACGTGAACCGCGCGAGGTACGAGAAATTCTCGGGTAAATCGGCTCGATTGACGAATGCCTCGATGTCACCGTCGTCGACGGTGGCCGCGCGTTTGCTCTTGAGCTCGGGCTCGTACGGGTTGACGTGCTCGTCGTCTCCTTCGGTTCCTTCGTCGCGACGACCGGGCTTCTTGCCTGCCATCGCGCGGTCGTGCGCGTCGAGGAAGAGGACGAATCGATCGATCGTCGGCGGCTCGGTCCGGAGGAGCTTCCAGAATGTCGCTTCGGCCTCGTATTGATCGCCGAGCGCGAGCTGGATGCGCGCCGAATCGAACGAGGCGCGACGCGCGAGCGCGTAGCGATGCGCGAGCTCACCGAGGGCCACACCGACGAGCAGGACGACGAGGGTAACGACGATGAGGGATCGGTACGAGCGGCGCGCCAAGGCCGGACGAGCCTAGCGTGCTTCGCCGTTACGCGCGCGGTCGTCGCCGACGCGCGAGCGCGAGTCCGAGGCCCGCGAGAACGGCCACGAAACCGGCAGAACGACGCCGAGCCGTCACACGTGGCGGGGTAGAGCGACGCTCCATTCGAGCAAGACGCGCTCGGCCCAATTCGGAAAGCCGTTCGCATCGGGCTCGCCGTACGCGAAGGCGTTCGCGCCGAATGAAACGGCGAGGAGACCGGCTGCGAGCCCGACTGCTTTTCTGCGCGTGCTCATCATCGAAGGATGAGCAGATCGCACCTGGTTCGGAAGGCTCGTACGAATCTCTTTTTGGAGCACCCAAAGTGCGCTTTGATGGCTCCCGCCATGAGCGGCCGCATTTCTCCGACGTTTTTCATGATGGCGTTCCTCGTTTGCGCCGGTTGTCAGGAAACGTCGCAGCACGGCGGGGCGCCGCAGCTCCCCGCGCCGGTCGTCGAAGCGAGCGCGAGCACCGACGCGGCCGCCGCTCCAACCGTCGCCGCCGCCGGGCCGTTCGTCCCCGAAAAAGTGGCGGTCGAAGGTCACGCGATGGGCACGCACCTGAGCTATGCGGCGTACACGACGCCCACGCTCGACGCGGCGACGATCAAAGCGGCGTTCGAAAAGGCGACGGCTGAGATCGAGCGGATCGAAGCCCTGATGACCACGTGGCGACCCGACTCCGATCTCTCGAAGGTGAACGACGCGGCCGGAAAATCGAAGGTGGCGATCGATCCGGAGACGTTCGCTGTCGTCAAAGAGAGCCTGCACACGAGCGCGATCTCGTCCGGAACCTTCGACATCACGTTCGAGAGCCTGCACGGTCTCTGGAAGTTCGACCAAGACCTGGACCCGCATCCGCCCACGCCCGCCGAGGTCAAAGCGAAGCTACATCTCGTCGGCTGGAAGCACGTGCACCTCGACGAGGCCGCGCACACGGTCTTCATCGATCAAGTCGGCACCAAAATTTCGCTCGGCGGAATTGCCAAGGGGTACGCGGTCGACAAGGCGTGCGCGATCGTCGTCGCAAGCGGGCTGCAGTCGTTCTTCGTGCAGGCCGGCGGCGATCTCTACGCGAAGGGGACGAAGCCCGACGGAACCGCGTGGCAAGCGGGCATCCGTGATCCGCGCGGGCCCGAGGGCTCGTATTTCGCGATGATCGACCTGAGCGATCACGCCTTCAGCACCGCTGGCGACTACGAGCGCAGCTACATCGTCGACGGCAAGCGCTACCATCACATCATCGACCCGCGCACCGGCTACCCCGCGACGGCTTCGCGTAGCGTGACCATCTACGCGAACGACGCGTACCAGGCCGACGCGATCGACGACGCGGTCTTCATCCTGGGGCCGAAGAAGGGGCTCGAGCTCGTCGAGTCGATCGAGGGAATGGGCGCGGTCATCGTCGACGACAAGAACAACCTCTGGGTCTCGAATCGGCTCAAAGGTAAGATCAGGCTCATTCGCCCGCCGACGAGCGGGCTGTGAGGTCGTAGATGCCGGTCGACGCGCGGAACGTCGCGAATCCGAACGTGGCCGGGCCGCTCGGCTCGCTCGCGCTCTCGGTCGTGCGCGCGGCGGCGCCGATGATGATCGTTCGCGCCCTCCGCTGGTACCGTGATCTAGCGCGCCTCGGGCTCCACCTCCCGTTCTTCCTCGTCCACGACATCGGGCTCCTCTACGCCGCGCCGCGTGAGCAGCTCGTGATCGGGCCGCGCGGAGCGATGAGCGCGGTCGGAGCCCGGAACGAGTCGCTCCTCGAGCTCTACCGCCAGTACGCGACCATGATCGACGAGATCGCCGCGAGCGAGCAGAGCGCGCGCGCCCGTTCGCTGAAGCTATCGGACGACCTCATCGTGGTGCTCCTCGCACGCGTGCTCGGCCTCGTCCGCGAGCGCGCGCTCGTCAAAGCGCCGTACGAAGCGCTCACACCCCTCGACCCGGAGCTCGTGCGCGACCTCGAGCCGCAGCTCTTCAGCCTGTATTCGTCGATCCCGCGCGCGTTCGAGACCGTGGTCCTCGACGCGCTCGTCAAAGCGCGTCTCCATATCCTCACCGTCGCCGACGCGCTCGACCTCGACACGCTCCGCCTGCTCGGGATGCTCGGTCCGGAGACGAGCGCCGCCGGTGCGCTCGCCCACGTCGATCTCCTCGCCGCGATGCAAAGCCCGGCCGCCAACGACATCGTCAACTTCTCACTCGAGCTCTTGCCGAGCGTCCTTGAGACCCATCGCTCGAAGTCGACCGGCACGCACGCCGCGTACGGCTACGCGGGCGTTGGACCGAAGGGGTCGCTCGACTCGATGGTGCTCACCGAGCTCGCCTGGGACGACGAAGAGATGGCCCGGCGGATCATCGACAATGAGATGCTGTATTATACACGCGAAACGTCGTCGGACGAGTCGAGGCGCGTGCACTACCTCATCATCGACGCCTCGGCCTCGATGCGCGGCGAGCGCCAGGTGTTCGCGCGCGGGCTCGCGATCGCTCTCGCGAAGAAGCTCCAGCTCGCGGGTGAAGAGGTGATGATGCGCTTTTTCGACTCACGCCTCTACGAAGTCCAACGCGCGCGCAACGGGCAGCTCCCGGCGGCCTATTTGCTCGGCTTCAAAGGCGAGCGCGGTCGTAACCCGGCGCGCGTCTTCGCCCAGCTCGCGACCGAAATGGCGCTCATGCGCGCGCGGGAATCGAAGGACGTCGTCATCCATCTCATCACCCACGCGTCGCTCCACGTGCCGCGCGATCTCGTGAAAGAGGTGGCGCGCCAGTCGCATCTCTTCGGAGTGTTCATCTTGCCGAGCGGCGGTGCGCTCGACCTCGACTATTTGGACCTCATGGAAGGGCACGTCGTCATCGACAACGCGACCTTGAATCAGAAGAACGCGCGCGCGGCGGCGGCGACCAAGATCGTCGACGACGCCGTGCCGAAGTCGATGCGCACACCGACGACTGGCTGAGCTGATTCACGGCTCGGCCACTGCCGATCGCCCGTTCGGATCGTCCGCCGTATCTCGCGCGCGGCGATTGGACTAACGTCGACGGGATGACGCCGGCCCGGGCAGCGGTGAAAGCGAGAAGCGTTTGAGCTCGCCGCCCGAGCACGCCGACCGAGAGCTCACGCTCGCGCTCGAACGGAGCGATGCGCGCTACCGGTTCCTCACGGAGACGATCCCGGTCCAGGTCTGGACCTCACGTCCCGACGGAAACCTCGACTACGTGTCGGAGCAGACCGCTTCGGCGCTCGGTCTGACGCCAGCTGCGCTTCTGGTGGAGGGTTGGCAGAACGTCGTTCATCCGGACGATCTCGCACGCGCGGTCGAGCGCTGGGTGCATTCGCTCCAAACCGGCGAGACGTACGAGGTCGAGTTTCGCCTCAAGCTCGCGTCGGGCCAGTACGCCTGGCATCTTGCGCGCGCGGTTCCGCAGCGCGAGGCGAACGGCGCGATCGTCGGTTGGGTCGGCACCAACACGAACATCGAGGACCAGCGTGCGCAGCAGCGGAAGGTTCAGGCGCTCCTCGACAACGTCGCGGACAACGCAGCCACGCTCGCGACCACGCTCTCGTCGATCGGTGACGGCGTGATCGCGACCGATACGCAAGGACGCATCACGTTCGTGAATCCCGTCGCAGCGGCGCTCACGGGCTGGTCGAACGTCGAGGCGGTAGGTAAAGCGCTCGACGACGTATTCCGGATCATCGCCGAAGGCTCACGCGAGACGGTCGAGAGTCCAGCCATGAAGGTGCTGCGCGAGGGCGAGACGGTGCAGCTCGACAACCACACGGTGCTCCTGCGGCGTGACGGCACCGAGCTCTCGATCGAGGACAGCGCGGCACCCATTCGCGATGCGGCGGGAACGTTGAGCGGAGTCGTCCTCGTGTTCCGTGACGCGAGCGAAAAGCGACGCATCGAAGAGGAGCGGCGTTCGCTGCTCGCACAGAGCCAACGCGCAACGAGAGAGGCCGAGGCGGCGCGCGCCGAGCTCGAAGGGCTCTTCATGCAGGCCCCGGCGCCCATTTGCATCCTCCGCGGAGCCGAGCACGTCTTCGCCTTCGCGAACCCCGCGTACCTCGAGCTCGTAGCGGGCCGCAACCTGGTCGGGCTGTCGGTCCGAGAGGCATTACCCGAGCTCGAAGGACAGGGCTTTTACGAGCTGCTCGACGGCGTCTATCGGACTGGAGAGCGCTTCGTCGGCGAGAACGCGCCAATCAAGCTCCAACGCGGCGCGGAGTCGGTCGACCGGTTCCTGACGTTCGTCTACGACGCGTTTCGCGACATCGACGACAACATCGTCGGGGTGTTGGTGATGGCGTTCGACGTCACCGACAACGAGCTGGCGCGTCAGAGCGCGCAGGCCACGCTCGCGACGACGGAGGCCGCGCGCCGGGATGCCGAAGCCGCGAGCCGGACCAAAGACGAGTTTTTGGCGACGGCGTCGCACGAGCTCAGGACGCCGCTCAGCGCCATCCTCGGTTGGGCGCGCATGCTTCGTGGCGAGTCGCTCGATGCAGCCTCCTTCGTCCGCGGTCTCGAGGTCATCGAGCGCAATGCGCAGGTCCAGGTGCAGCTCATCGAGGACATGCTCGACGGCTCGCGCATCATCAGTGGGAAGCTGCATCTCGAAATTCGTTCGCTCGACTTCGCGATCGTCGTCCAGGCTGCGGTCGACGCCGTTCGCCCCGCCGCCGCCGCCCGCAATATCGGGATCGAGGTCGCGCTCGGCGCCAATGAGCGCCTTCGCGGTGACCCCGATAGGCTCCAGCAAGTGGTCTGGAATCTGCTCAACAACGCGATCAAGTTCACGCCGAAGGGCGGTCACGTCCACGTCGCGCTCGGCCGCTCCGGCACGCACATCGAGCTCATCGTCCGCGACTCCGGGCAAGGCATCGAGGGGGACTTCCTCCCTCACGTCTTCGACCGTTTTCGTCAAGCCGACGGCACCTCGACCCGCCGTCACGGAGGCCTCGGGCTGGGGCTCGCGCTCGTGCGGCACTTGGTCGAAGCGCACGGTGGCAGCGTCAGCGCAGAGAGCGAAGGAGCCGGAAAGGGCGCGACGTTCACCGTTCTTTTGCCGGTCCTCGCGGTCTATCCCGACGCTGCGCCGATGGATGGTCTGCGCCCGACGCCCGTCGCCGGCTCGAGCCCGAATGCTTCGCGAGGAAGCCTGAGTGGGCTGACCGTCCTCGTCGTCGACGACGAGAACGACGTGCGTGATCTCGTCGCCACGCTCCTCGAAATGCACGGCGCGGTCGTCAAGACCGCCGCGTCCGTCGAACAAGCGATGACCATCCTCGAGGAGATGACGCCGTCGATCCTGATCAGCGACATCGGCATGCCGGAGGCCGACGGCTACTCGCTGCTCCGTCGCGTCCGCGCCCTCGAAGGGCCGTCTGGACGCGTACCGGCGATCGCGCTGACCGCCTACGCGCGCGAGGAAGATCGACGGCGCGCGGCGGAAGCCGGTTTCCAAACCCACGTCGCGAAGCCGGTCGATCCATCTACGCTGATACGGCTCGTTGCCGAGACGGTAAGCGCGGCGCGAGCGACCTGACTGTCGCCGTTGGGCTCGCTGCTCAGTCGTCCTCTACGAACGCCGCGACCGAAGATCCCGCCGCGCGGACGCGCCTGGACCTCGCGGGCCTTTCCCCGTACGCCAGCTAACGGAGGACGCGTCTTCGCATGCTGGATTTTTTCGGCCAAATCTTCTCGTCGGACGGCTTCATGCCGCACGGGCACTGTTACTTGTGGATGCCGTCGCTCCTGTGGCTGCACGTGATCTCCGACGCCCTCACGGGGATCTCCTACATGTCGATCCCGATCACGCTCCTCTACTTCGTGCGACGGCGGAAGGACCTTCCGTTCGACTGGATGATCCTCGCGTTCGGCGTGTTCATCATCGCGTGCGGTGGGACTCACCTCATGGCGGTCGTCACGGTCTGGACGCCGCTCTACTGGATCTCCGGCATCATCAAGGCGATCACGGCCATCGCCTCGGTCGCGACCGCGATCGCGCTCGTGCGGTTGACGCCGCATCTCATCCACCTTCCGACGCCAGAAGGTCTCGAGCGCATGAACGGAGAGTTGCGCGAAGCGCAGAGTGTGCTCGAGGCGCGCGTTGGCGAGCGCACCGCGGAGCTTACGCAACAGAACGAGAAGCTCGCGAGCGAGATCGTCGAGCGCAAACGGGCCGAGGCCGCGGTCGTCAAGAGCCAGGCGAAGGTCCGCCGCTTGAGCGACGCCGGCCTCATCGGCATCATCACCGTGAGCGGAAAAGGAAAGATCCTCGAGGCGAACGACGCCTTCCTGAAGATGCTCGGCTACACCGCTGACGAGGTCCACGCCGGCGAAGTGACGATGAGCTCTCTCTTACCGGAGAAGGAGGGAAGATCCGAGCTCTTGGAGCGGACGAAGGCCGGAGCTGTTGCCGGCGGCGGCGGCGCGCCGCTCGAGAAGGAGTACGTCCGAAAAGACGGAACGACGATTCCCGTGCTCGTGGGCGCAGCGATGCTCGACGAGGAGTCCGCCGAGCGTGTCGCGTTCGTCCTCGACTTGAGCGAACGAAAGCGCGCCGAGACTGCGATCGCGTCGCTCCGCAAAGAACGAGAGGCCGATGCCATGTTCCGCGGGTTGCTCGAGGCTGCGCCCGACGCGATGGTCATCGTCGAGCGCGAAGGTCGAGTCGTTCTCGTCAACGCGCAGGCCGAGCGCCTCTTCGGCTATTCGCGCGCCGAGCTCGTCGGGCAGTCGGTCGACATGCTTGTTCCCGAGGCCGTACGTGCCTCTCGTCCCTTCCTCCCGAACCGCGACAGCGGCGTGCACGCGAGGAGCGCAGAGCCCGAGCTTCTCGCTCGTAAGAAGGACGGCACCGAGTTCCCGGTGGAGATCAGCTTGAGCCCGTTCGAGACCAAAGACGGCGTGCTCGTGTCGAGCGCGATCCGCGACACGACCGAGCGCCGCAACGCCGAGATCGAGCTCCGCCGCGCACGGGACAACGCCGAGAACGCGAGCCGTGAGCTCGAGTCGTTCGGCTATTCAATCGCCCATGACCTCCGAGCGCCGCTCCGGGCGATCAACGGCTACAGCTCGGCGATCATCGAGGATTTCGGCCCCACGCTCGCTCCCGACGTGACGGCGTTTTTGGACCGGATCGCCGCTGCGGCGGCGCGGATGGGCAAGCTGATCGACACGCTGCTCGACCTGTCGCGCATCGGGCGTGAAGAGCTCCAACGCAAACCGATCGACATGACGGCGCTCGCGAAGGGGATCGCCGAGCAACTGCATGCGTCCGACCCCGACCGCGTGGTTGACGTCGTCATCCCCGAAGCGCTCGCCGCCGACGGCGATCCGAGCCTCGTGCGATCGCTCCTCGAAAATCTCCTCGGGAACGCGTGGAAGTTCACCTCGAAGGTCGAGAGCGCGCGCATCGAGCTCGCTTGCTCTCGATCGAGCGAGGGCGAGGACATATTTTCGGTCCGCGACAATGGCGCTGGCTTCGACATGCAGTACGCTACGAAGCTCTTCTCGCCGTTCCAAAGGCTCCACACCCAGACGGAGTTCGCAGGAACGGGTATCGGCCTCGCGACGGTGCAGCGAATCATCCGTCGACACCGCGGATGGATTCGAGTGGAGGCCGAGGTCGGGCGGGGAGCCTCTTTCTTTTTCACGTTGGACGAAGCACCAGGGCGAAAGCGATGACACAGGGGTACATTCTCCTCGTCGAGGACAATCCGGATGACGAAGCGCTCACGTTGCGTGCGCTGAAGAAGAACAACATCGCCAACGAGGTCGTCGTCGCGCGTGACGGCGCCGAAGCGCTCGAGGTTCTCTTTGCGCAAGGCGCGCACGCTCACCGTGTGGACACTCCGCCGGCGCTGGTGCTCCTCGACCTCAATCTTCCGAAGATCGACGGTCTCGCCGTCTTGAAACGCCTCCGGGCCGACGAGCGCACGAAGATGCTACCCATTGTCGTCCTCACGTCGTCGAAGCAGGACGACGACATCGTCGCCAGTTACTCGAACGGCGCGAACGCGTACGTGCGCAAGCCGGTCGAGTTCGCCGACTTCATGGAGGCGATGAAGGCGCTCGGCGTGTTCTGGCTGATCTTGAACCAGCCAGCGCCGCACCGTCCGGCCCGCCGATAGACGCCGCGCTCGTTCAGAACGTGCCGACGGCGCCGAGGCCGTAACTGGTCCGACCGACCGTGGGCGCGACCGTGAACGAGCCGTTCCCGAAGAGGAGCCATTTTTTGGTCGTCCGTTCAGGGATGAAGAAGCTCGCATAAATTGCGACGGCGCTGGCGACTTGGAGGACGCCGTCGGCGACGAGCGCGACCTTCACGAGCACCTCGTTTCCGCACGTCGCAGGGCTGCAGTCTCGGCTCGTCACGTCCATCCATGGACCAGCGACGGGGACGGGGAGGAATTTGTGGTCTGAAGGTAGGTCACTCTCTGCGCCGACGATGGCGGACGAAATGTACGTCGCCCCGAAGACCACGATGCCGGTGAGAAGGAGCGGCCGATTCACGAGCGGTCCTTTTTCGAGCGGTGGATCTTCGTTCGCCGCAGCGGCGGCGGCCGCTGGCGTCACGCCCTCGCTTTCGTCAGGAGGAGATGCGTCTTGCGCGAAGCACGGCGCCGGCTTCACCGCGAGGAGGAGACCAATGGCCGTTGCCAGTAGGGCTGGAGCGAGGGAAGTGGGAGAACGCATGGTCGTGAACGATGAGCATCGCACGTGATGATACGAGGCCGGCTCACACTTTTGCGCATGGGCTTACTGGCAGGCGCTTGCGTAGCTCTCGGCGCTCGCGTTCTCACACCAGAACGCCTCGGGCACGGTGCTTCCGCCGAGGACGCCGCCGGCTCCGACGGCGAGAGATCGACCGTGGGGTCGTTCACCTTCGCGGCGGGAAGGCCGAAGTAGCCGATCGATACTTTGGCGCCGGGCGGAAATCCGGCGCCGCGAATCGAGACGTCCGGGCTCGCTCCCGCATTCGTCCGCACGCCGACCTGAACGGACGATGAGATGAAGCTCGTGCTCGCGAGCTCGCATGAAACCTCGGGAACGGCTTGGAGGCTGCTGCCGTCGGAGCACCCGGTCACCGACGCGACGCTCGTCAGGAAGAGCGCGCCGAGGATGGTCTTTGTCGAGAACCGCCTTACGTAGGATCCCACTTCGTATGTCGTCTTCATCGGAGAAGAACCTAGAACCGGTCCCGGGCGAACATTGTCGCGTGCGCGACAGTCTCGAGAGATTGAAATGAAATCGAAGAGCCCGCGCGACTACAAAGAGATGCTGCGGAGCGGAAAGTGGTTCCACGGGTTGGCCGACGACGTGAAAGACACGTTGCTCGACCTCTCGACGGTGCAGACGTTCGCGCCGAACGAGCGCCTCTTCATCATGGGCGACGCATCGAACGGTCTCTTCGGCATCGTCGAAGGAGCCGTGCGGGTGACGACGCCCGCGCCAGATGGTGGTGAGATCCTGCTGACCCTCGCCGAGCGGCCGCAGTGGCTCGGCGAGATCGCGCTCTTCGACGGTCAGCCGCGCTCGCACGATGCGACGGCGCACACGACCACCGTTGCGGTCCATGCCTCGCAGACGCGGCTCGACGAATGGCTCGCGCGTGATCCTCGCGCCTGGCGGAGCCTGAGCACGCTCCTCACGACCAAGATGCGGCTGGTGCTCTCGGCGCTCGCCGACATTTCGACGTCGTCACTCGGCGCACGGCTCGCTCAGCGCCTCGTCTACATGGCCGACGGGTACGGCGATCTTCGGGTCGGCACCGCCCGCGTCGTGCTCGTGAGCCAAGAGCAGCTCGCGGCGATGCTCTGGACCTCGCGTCAGACGGTGAACCGCGCCCTCAAGGCGCTCGAGGCCGCCGGGCTCGTGCGCGTGTCGTACGGCGAGATCGAAATCCTCGACCTCGAAGGGTTGAAGAAAGAGTCGGGCGCGCGCGTCGATTGAGCAATGCTCAGAAGAGACTTCCCTGGACGCCGGCCTCGCGCTCGAAGCTGGTGCCGAGCAGCCCCAGCACGACGTCGCACGCGGGCGCGAGCTGCTTTTCGAGATAGTGCTCGCGGTCGACCGGTGATTTTCGCTCGAGCACGGGCTCGGGCCCTTGCGTCGTCATGACGTAGGCGATCTGCGCCTCGTGCTGACCGTCTCCCCGCATTCGCGCGGCGCGGACGTGGGGCGGCGCGCTCTCGCTCGCATAGTCCTCGAGCTTTCGGCGGAGGACCTTCGTGTAGACGAGCTCGCCGTCGAGCTCGCCGCGCAAAAGCGCGTGCGCTAGCTCCTCGAGCCATTCGGCATAGGGCTCGTCCGTGAAGACGCGCCGCAACAGCTCGCGTTGGGCGCGGCGGGCGAGGGGTGTCCAGTCGGTGCGCACTGCCTCGAGGCCACGGACGACGAGGCCGGGCTCGCCGTTCTTCTTCCGGACCCAGCCGGCGTATCGCTTCTTCGATCCGCGCACCGCGCCTCGCGTCGTCGGCATCAAGAAGCGCAGGTAGTGCGATTCGAGCTTGAGCTCCAGCTCGCTCTCGACCCCGAGGTCGCGCTCGATTTCGGCGGCGAGCAGGGCCGTCAGCTCGGCAGCGAGCGCTTGGCCTCGGGCTCGCGCGTCCTCTTCGGTCGGCTCGCCGGCGAGATGCACGAAGAGCGAATCGGTGTCGCCGTAGAGGACCACCAAGCCGCGCTCTTCGAAGAAGCGCCGTGTGCGCTCGATGACGGCATGACCGCGGCGCGTGATCGACGTCGGTAAGCGGGCGTCGAAGAAGCGGCAGCCCGGCGTCCCGAGCACGCCGTAGAACGAGCTCATGACGATCTTGATCGCGCGCGAAAGCGCCTCGTTTCCGTCGGCCATCGCCTGCGAGCGTGCGTCATGGAGCGTCGTGATGAGCCCCGGAAGAATGCTTGCGTCGGGAGAACGCGCGAAGGCGGCGCCGTCCTCGCCCGGCAACGGATCGGCACCGGGTCGATAGAGGCCGAGCGGGTCGATCCGGAACGTGCGGATGATGCTCGGATACAGGCTGCGGAAGTCGAAGGAGAGGATGTCGCGATAAATTCCCGGCACCGACTCGAGGACGTGGCCGCCCGGGCTCGCGACCATCTCGACCTCACGAACGACGTCGGGTGCGACGACCCCCTTTCGATGGAGCCTCGGCAAGTAGAGGTGATCGAAGGCGGCGACCGAGCCGCCCTGGCGATCGAGCGCGAGGCCGGTCAAGCGCGCCCGTTCGATCGCGAAGCCGACGAGAGCGAGCCGGTCGAAGATGTCGAGCACGAGCCTACAATCTTCGAGGTTGTAGGCGGCGAGCGCGTCGACGTCCTCGGCGTGCATCCGCCTTATCTCGGCGACGGCATCCTTCGTCGAAGCGATTTTTTTCCCGCGTCCGAGGACCTGCTGCGCGACGTGCTCGAGGGTGTAACGATCGAAGCGGTGCGTCGCCGACTTGAGCGTCGCGATGCCGTCGAGCACGACGCGGCCGGGCACGCGCGCGATGGTCGGCTGGCGCGCGGACGACGATTCGAGGATGCGGGCTCGCTCGCCGTCACGACCGAGCGCGAAGTCGACCCGGAGCTCGCGCGCACGACGCGCGAGGACGGCGAGATCGAAGTCGACGACGTTCCATCCGATGAGCACGTCGGGGTCGATCGTGCGGATCGTCTCGAAGAGGGCGCCGAGGAGCGTGCGCTCGTCGGGCACGAAGACGATCGCCTCGCGATCTACCCCACTTGCCCGGACGAAGACGCGCTCTGCCGTCGGAGTCGCGATCGCCGCCGAGAGGATCGGTCCGTCGAAGCCGTCGGTCTCGAGGTCGAGCGAGAGCAACGAGAGCGGCACCTCGACGTTGGCCGCCTTGACCGCGGGGTTCACGAAATGGAGGACGCCCTTGCGAGGCTCGGCCGGACCTTCGAGCCGGAGGGCGCCGGTGATGAAGCGTTCCATCAAGAAGCGCTCGTGCGGCTTCACGTCGGACTCGAACGCTTCATAGCCGAGACGACGGAGCCGATCGCGCTCGTCGATCATCCTCCGCTGCGCCCGGAAATAGAGCGCGTCGACAGATTCTCCTTGCGGCGTCGTCAGCGCACGTGCGACGCGACGGTCGGCGTGGGCGGGCAGCCCGCGCGCAACGAACATCACGGGCTCGACCCCGGTGAAGCGCGCGCGCACCGGCGACGCTAGGGCGCGGCCCCAGAGCACGATCTCCACGCCGGCTTCGGTCTCGCGCCAGTCGCGCGAGAACGGTGACGGGCTCTCTCACGGCGAGCCCGAACCTTACTACTCGAGCGTCGATGCTGTCGGGATCGAGCGGCTCGCGCCTCTCGGCGAGGAGCGGTGCTAAGGTGACGGCGTGTCGAATCGCCCTGAAATTCTAGCTCCCGCCGGTGATCGCGCCGCCATGGAGGCAGCCGTGCGCGGGGGCGCGGACGCGGTCTATTTCGGTCTCTCGGCGTTCAACGCGCGAGCGCGGGCCACGAACTTCGATCCCGCCGCGCTCGGGGAGACGCTCGCCTATCTCCACGCGAACGGTGTGAAGGGGTACGTCACCCTGAATACGCTCGTCTTCGACGACGAGCTCCCGCGCCTCGAGGCCGCTGTTCGTACATGCGCAGACGCCGCCGTCGACGCCGTGATCGTGCAAGACCTCGGCGTTGCCGCGCTCGTCCACGCGATCGCGCCATCCCTTCCGCTCCACGCCTCGACGCAGATGACCTGCACCGACGCTGCCAGCGTCGAGCTCGCGCGGTCGGTCGGGGCGAGCCGGGTGATCCTCGCCCGTGAGCTCTCGCTCGCCGACATCGCGGCGATTCGCGCGCAGACCGACGTCGAGCTTGAGGTCTTCGTCCACGGCGCGCTCTGCATCGCATACTCGGGCCAATGCCTGACGAGCGAGGCGATCGGAGGGCGTAGCGCCAATCGCGGAGCGTGCGCCCAAGCGTGTCGCCTCCCTTACGAGCTCGTCGTCGACGGTGTTCTTCACGATCTCGGGGAGCGCGCGTACCTCCTTTCGCCGGAGGATCTCGAGGCGAGCCGGGTCGTGCCCGAGCTCGTGAAGCTCGGCGTCTCGTCGCTCAAGATCGAAGGCCGCCTCAAAGGACCGGCGTACGTCGCTGCGACGGCGCGCCTCTATCGCACCGCCGTCGACGCCGCCGTCGGTGACGGTCCGCCACCGACCGAGGCGCTGCGCGAGACCGCGCTCGCGACCTTCACGCGTGGCTCCAATACGGGCTTCTTCGAGGGCGTCGACCATCAGCGGCTCGTCGACGGACGCACGTGCGACCACCGCGGCCTCGAGGTCGGCGAAGCGCTCGGCACCCGCACCGTGCGCGGACGCGAGCACGTGCGCCTGCGCGCCACTCGGGCGCTTGCGCGTGGCGACGGCCTGCTGGTCGAAGGCGGCTTCGGCGGCGAGGGTGAGATTGGTGGTCGCGTATGGGGCCTCGCGACCGCCGACGGCACCGACGTCGAACGCATCGAGCCGGGTCGTGAGGCGCTGGTCTGGCTCGGGCCCGATCGCGCGCTCGACGTCGTCCATGCCGGCAGGCGCGTATTTCTCACCAATGATCCGCGCGCGCAAAAAGCGGCGCTCGATCTCGCGCCCACGCGAACGGCGATCGATCTCCGCCTCGTCGGAAAGATCGGCGCGGCTCCGCGGCTCGAAGGAGTGACTGCCACCGGTGCGAAGGCGAGCGTCGAAGTCGATGCCACGCTCCTCGCGGCCGATCGCACGCCGCTCGACGAGGCGATGCTGCGCGAGAAGCTCGATCGCTTCGGCGAGTCTCGGTTCCGGCTGCGTGACGTCACCCTCGAGGTGGACGGGCCCGCGCGGATCGCGCCGTCCGCGCTCAACCGCGCGCGCCGCTCGCTCCTCGAGGCGCTCGACTCCGCCCGCGCACCACACCCGACGACGTCGGTCTCGTCGAGCGCGCTCCTCGCCTCCGCCACGCCGCCCGGGCGGTCGCCGCCGAGCCGCGGGCTCTTCGTCCTTTGTCGCAACGTCGAGCAGGCGCACGCCGCGATCGGCGCGGGCGCCGACGGCGTCATCCTCGACTTTCTCGAGCTCGTCGGCACCGGCGAAGCGGCCCGAGCGCTGCTCGCGAGTGGCGCGCACGTGACGCTCACGCCGCCGCGCATCCGGAAGCCCGGAGAGGAGAAGATCGATCGCTTCCTTCAGGCGCAATCGCCTTCGGCCATCCTGGTGCGGAGCCTCGGCGCGCTCCACGATTTGTCCGCAGACGACGCTACGCCGGCGATCGGTGATTTCTCGCTCAACGTGACGAACAGGCTGACGGCGAGCGACGTCCTTCGGCGTGGTCTCTCGGCCTTCACGCCGAGCTTCGACCTCGACGAGGTCCAGCTCCTAGCGCTCCTGCGCTCGCCGCTCGGACCGTGGGCCGAGGTCGTCGTCCATCACCCGATGGCGCTCTTCCATATGGAGCATTGCGTGATCGCCGCAGCGCTCAGCACGGGTCACGATCACAAGGATTGCGGCCGCCCGTGCGAGAAGCACCGGCTCTCGCTCCGCGACCGCGCGGGCATGGATCACCCGCTCGAGGCGGACGTCGGCTGCCGCAATACCGTCTTCCACGCCGCGCCCCAGAGCGCCGCGCGGCTCGTACCTGACATCGTCGCTGCGGGCGTCCGCCGCTTCCGGATCGAGCTCGTCCGCGAGACGGTCGATGAGGTCACGCGGCTCGTCGGCGCGTACCGCGCGCTCATCTCGGGCAAGAGCACGCCGTCGGCGGTCCTGCGCGATCTGCGGAGCGAGGGCGGCTATGGGGTCGTCCGCGGCTCGCTGCGGGTGATTGCGTGAGCGACGAGACCGGCGCGATTCGCCTCGGCGATGGTGATCATCGCATTGGCTTCTGCGTCCCAGACCTGACCACGGAAGGTCGCGACCACGTCGGCCCAGCGCAGTCGGAGCTCGACGGGTGACTGGAGCTCGACGACCTGGCTCATGGCTTCTTCGAGCCGATAAAATGGAATGCCGGGGTTCATGTGGTGCACGTGATGAAAGCCGATGCTGCCCGTGAAAAACTGGCCGACACGGCCCATCGCCATGTAGCTGGTGGAGCCCAAGGCCGCGCCGACGTACGACCAATTCTCCCGCGCGCGAAGCTGGATGCCCTCGAAGTTGTGCTGGGCATAAAAGAGATACGAACCGGACGCCGTCGCGATCACGAGCGGCATGAATACGGCGAAGAGCCACGTGTCGCCGCCGAGCCAATGAGTCACCACGACGGCGAGCGCGAGCTGCAGCACCAACGCGCCGAGCCCGGTCGCGTTCTTTCGTGGCGCGCGAATGAAGGGGCTCGCGCACATGCCCCAGCCGAACACGGTGAAATAGCCGAGGGCGATCGTCACGGGATGACGCGAGATCCGATAGGCCAACCGTTGCGCAGGTTGCATTGCCTTCCACATCGGGAGGGTCACCACCGGATACGAGCCGACGTGTGAGCCGACGATCTTCGCGTTGTTGGCGTGATGGTAGTTGTGGGTTTGTCGCCACACGCGCGGCGGCGTGAGCACGCTCATGCCATAGAGCCAGAAGAACGCTTGCGCGACGCGCGAGGTGCGCAGGATCGCGCCGTGTTGAAAATCGTGGAAGAGGATGAACGTGCGGACGAGAAGGAGCCCCTCGACGGTCGACGCCAAGAGACGGAGTGGCCAGGGGCGAAGGAAGGCCGCGCCGGCAGTGACCGCGGCGAGGAGCCCGACGGTCGAGAGGACATAGAGCCAGCTCGCCCGTCGATCCTCGCGCGCGAAAGGACGCATGGACAGGAGGAGGTCAGCGTCGTTCACGGGACACCTCGAACGAGCTCGACGGCGAAGAGAACGACGAGGAGCGAGAGAGCAAGCGTCGCACGACCGAGCCGCGAGGCACGTCGGCGATAGGCGATGGCAGCCGGCGATTCGCGATCGGGCGGTGGCCGGTGGGAGCGCATGAATATGTCGTGTCCTGTCGTCGCCGCCAGGACGAGCGCGATGAACGCAAGCTTGGCGGCGAGCGTGTGGCCGAAGCTCGATGCCCAAAATGCGGAAGAGGACAGTGCGTCGACGCCGATCCCTCTCGCGTGGAGATTGAACACGCCGGTGACCGCGAGGACCGCGAGCGACGCCCAACCGAACCGCCGATAGCGGCTCCCGATCGAGCGCATCAAAGGAGAGCTTGCGGCGCTGACGCCCGACACCCGCATCGCAGGAACGAGGACGGCCGAGAAGAACAACATGCTGCCGACCCAGGCACACGCGGCAAGGACGTGGATCCAGACGGCGAGGAGATAGAGCCACTGCATGGCGACCGCCGATCGCATCGATCGTGCCGCTCGAGAATTACCCGCATATTCGCGGTGCTTTCGGGACGGATGGCGACTCGTTTGCGTTCCTGCGCACCGTTTGCGTGAGCGGCACTCGCGGTCGCGAGCGGACCCCGACTGACCCCGCGTGCTGCGCGCCTCTCCACATCGCGTCGCGCGGGCTCACACGATTTGCGTCGCACGCAGTTCGTGCGCGCCGATCCCCGATTGGCCATGAAAAGACGGCGAGTTTCGTGATGGCAGGAGAGTTGCTCAAGGGGCCTTGTGTCACTCAGCAGAAGGTTCGAGGTAGAGCACCGCAAAGGTCGCCGCCTCCTCGCCGAGCTCGAACGGGTCGTGGAGCTCGACGCGCCGCCGAACGCGCAGCTCACCGCCTGGCGAGCCTTTCACGGCGCGCTCCTTTCGCACTTGGAGCAAGAGGAGCGCCTCCTCTTACCTCATCTCTTTCGCCACGACGAACGCACCGCGCGGGCGCTCATGACCGAGCATCATCATCTCCGTCGCCGTATCTCGCTCCTCGAGCTTGCCTTCGAAGGCGCTTCTCCCCAGCTCGCCACCGTCAGGTCGTTCGGAAACGAGCTCCGCGCTCACGAGTCGAGGGAGCAAGTCTCGCTCTACCGGTGGTGCGACGAGCACCTCGCGCCTGACGAGAAGGTGAAGATCGTCGGTGCGATCCGCGAGCATCACCGCCGCCGTCCGGTCGACGGTTGAGCGTCAGCGGTCAAGCAGCTCGTCGAGCGCTCGCAGCAGCTCGTCGAGCTTGACGGGCTTGGTCAGATAGCGATCGAACCCGGCGTCGAGGCCGCGCTTACGATCGCGCTCGGACGCCGCCGCTGTGAGCGCGATGACCGGGACGTGGCGCGTCCGTTCGTCTTGACGGAGAGCAGCGAGCGCATCGAACCCACTGAGCCCAGGCAGGTTGATGTCTAAAATGATCATGTCGGGCATCACCTCGCGAGCGAGCTCGATCCCCATTTCGGCCGTCGGAGCGGCGACGAGCTCGAGGCCGTCGAGCCCATCGACGACGTCTTCCATGAGCGCGATGTTTGCCGGATTGTCCTCGACGTAGACGATCTTTCGGTGCGCTCCCGAGCCGGTCGCCGGACGTGGTGCGGAGGGCTCCGGCGCTGGGGCCGCCGCCGGAAACGCCGCTGGAAACGCCGCCGAGCTAGACGGTAGCTCCACCCAGAACGACGAGCCGACGCCCGGCGTGCTCTCAAAACCGACCTCACCGCTCATCAAGCCGGCGAGACGTTCGGTGATGACGAGGCCGATCCCCGTCCCTTCGATCGGCCCCGTCTCCTGCCCCGCTCGTTGGAACGGCTGAAACAGCTTCGCTTGTTGCTCGAGCGGAATACCGAAGCCCGTATCGGAGACGGTGATGCGAACGCGTCCGGCCGATGGCGCGGTGACGGCGATCGAGACCGTCCCGCCGGGCCGATTGTATTTGATCGCGTTGGAGCCGAAGTTCATGAGGATCTGAACGAGGCGAGTGCGGTCGGCGACGACAGAAGGGCGCGTCGAGGCCGGAGAGGCCTCGATCATGACGTCCAGCCGTCGCGCGGCCGCGGTGAGCGTGCCGAGGGTCTCTTCGACGACGTCCTGCACGTCGATCGGCTCGGTCGAGATCGAGACGCGGCCCGCTTCGATCCGCGCGAGATCGAGGATGTCGTCGATGAGTCGCAGCAGATGCTCGCCACCCTTGATGACCTGTCGGGCGCGGGCTTTTTGCCGTGCGGAGAGCGGCTCCTTGCGGTCCTGCTCGAGGAGCTGCGCGAAGCCGAGGATCGCGTTGAGCGGGGTCCGTAGCTCGTGGCTCATCGACGAGAGAAATTCGCTCTTGGCCGCGCTCCCGGCCTCGGCGGCGATCTGCGCTTGCCGGAGCTCTTCGGCGGTCTTTACGTCGTCGGTGAGATCCCAGATCGTCTTGACGATGCCCCCCTCGGGCGTCCGTCGATCCATCACGCGCAGGCTCCGACCGTCGCGCGTACGTACGTCGAACGACGCTTGCGTGTCGTGACGACGCTCGAGGCGCTCGCGTCGGAAGCTCGCCCTTTGCGTCTCGTCGAGATCGAGCTCGCTCGTCCACGCCGTCAGGATCTCTTCGTAGCTGCGTCCGACGAGATCACCGGAGAGCCGGACCCCGATGAACGCCCGGTAGACGCTGTTGCACTGGACGAGCCGGTCGTCGGCGTCGAAGAGGGCGAAGGCGTCCTCGATGCTCTCGACCGCGCTGGTGAGCCGATCGGAGGTGACCTTGGTCGCAGCCTCCATCTGCTTGCGCTCACCGATGTCGCGAAGGGCTGCCGAGACCAATACTCCTCGCTTCGTCCGCACGGGGCTGAGGCTCACCTCGATTTGGAGCTCGGAGCCGTCTCGTCGACGACCGAACAGCTCCAACCCCGACCCCATCGGGCGTGCCACTGGCGTCGTCGCGAACTGGGCGACGTGGCCTCCGTGTGTTGCTCGAAAGCGCTCTGGGATCAGAATGTCGAGCGGCTGACCGATCAGCTCGTGCGCCGACCAGCCGAAAAGCTTCACCGTTTGATGGTTCGCGAAGATGATCGTGCCGTCGCTGTCGACCACGACCATCGCGTCGGGCGCGGCATCGAGGATCTGCCTCTCTTCCGACTCGGTGAGCGTGCGTTCGGCCGTCATCGGCAGAGTCTCACGCAGAAGATGGCGCCAGGGGAGCCGTCCTCGATCGAGATCGAGCCCCCTTGGGTTTCGGTCGCGAGCTTGCAGAAGGCGAGGCCGAGCCCTCGTCCGGCGCGAGTCTGCAGCGACAACCCGTCGAGCTGGACGAAGGGCTCGAAGATCGATGCGCGCTTGTCGGCAGGGATGCCGGGGCCTGCGTCGGCGACGCGGATCTCGATGTGATGGCTCGTCTCGGTGGCCGAGACGCGCACGGTGCTGCCTGCACCCGAATGACGGATTGCGTTCTCGACCAGGTTCGTGATCGTGCGCTGGAGGAGGTCGAAGTCGGCCCGAAGGTGGATTGTCGTCGGAAGGACGACGATCGCCGTCTTGAGCGCAGTGGCGGCGGGCGCGAGCTCCGCCTCGACGCTCGCGAGCAGCGCACCGAGATCGACGTCGACGAGAGTGGGGACGAGCTTTCCTTCGTCGCCCTTGCTCACGTCGAGGAGGTTCAAGATCATCCGATTGAGCTGCCGCGCTTCAGCACGAATCTGCTGCGCCGAGTGGAAGGCGGCCGGCGACAGCGATTTGTCACGCAGGAGGAGCTGGGCATGCAGATCCATCGCATTGACCGGGTTCTTCAGGTCGTGGACGATGAAGGCTGCCAGCCGCTCCTTTTGCAGCTGGGTTCTCACGAGGTCGTCGCGTTGCTTTTTGAGGGCGTCGTCGAGCCCGCTCCGGCGGTGCTTCAAGGCGAGCGCGGTCGTGACGCGCATCACGAGCTCGTCGGGGCGGACCGGCTTGGTCAGGAAGTCGTCGCCGCCGACTCTCCGAGCGCGGTCGAAGGTCTCGACGTCGCGGAGCGCAGTGATGAAGATGATCGGCGTGTTCACGCCGGCCGGTAGCGCTCGAATGCGCTCGCAGGCTTCGAAACCGTCTCCGTGCTGCATCCGGACGTCGAGGAGCACGCAGTCGGGCGCCTTCTTTTCGAAGATCGCGACCGCCTCGTTTCCACTCGACGCCGTGATGACAGAATAGCCCTCGTCCTCGAGCGCGCTCTCGGCGAGGAGCCGGTTGGCTTCGTTGTCGTCGGCGACCAAGACGGTGCGCGTCGGGGTCACGCCGCCTCCTGCTCGTGACGCCCTTCAGACGAGGTGGCCTGCATCGCGCGCGATTTGCGCGTTCGCGCAAACTCTGCGTCGTTCGGGCTATTGCGGCTCGACGTGGGCCGATCGTATCGCGGCATGGGTTTCGCTCTCTGGAGTGCGGAGGCCGATCATGATGCCCGAAAAAGAGAGCAAGCCGTTGGTCTTGTTGGTGGCCATCGATTTCGAATCGGAGTCAACCGTCGCGCTCGACACTGCAGTCGCGCTCGCACGGCGCGCGCCGCCGGCGGTCGTCCATGCCATCCACGTCGTCGAGCCGCTGCTGAGCACGACCGTGACGCCGCTCGCCTCCGTCGATTTTCAGCGCCAAGCGCGCGCGCAGCTCGAGCTTCTCATTAGCCGCCAGCATCTCGAAGGGGTCGTGATTCCGCATGTGCACATCGGCACGCCGGGCGGCATCATCGTCCGGATCTCGGAGTCGCTCAGGGCCGACATCATCGTCATCGGAACACACGGGCGCAAAGGGCTCGACCGGCTCTTGGTCGGTTCGGTCGCCGAGCTCGTCGTCCGCGAAGCCCTTTGCTCGGTGCTCGTCGCTCGCGAGAGGCGCCCCGAGAGCGACGTAGGAAACGAGTCGAACACCTCGGCCTCGGGCTCGGCCAAGCCCGCGATTCCGGAATGACCGCCAACGCTGGTTTCCGCGCTACCCTCGGCGGCGACATGACCACCACTCGAAGCAAGGGGCGGGCGCTCGTCGTGGAAGACGACGCAGCGACACGCAGCGCATTGAAGTCGCTCCTCGAGGGCGACGGCTACGAGGTCGACGACGCCGAGGATGGGATCGCCGCCCTCGAGATCATGGCCGAGCGGCCTGCCGAGGTCGTCGTCACTGATCTGCAGATGCCGCGGATGGACGGCATGCAGCTGCTCGAGAAGATGCGCACGACCTATCCCCAGGTTCCGGTCGTGGTCACCACCTCGCTCCAAGATCTCTCCGCCGCAGTGGCCGCGATGAGGGCAGGCGCCGAGGACTACCTCACCAAGCCGATCGACTTCGACGCGCTCGCGGTGGTTTTGGAGCGCGCGATCGAGCGCACTTGCGAGCGGGTCGAGACTGAGAACCTACGACGCCAAGCGCGCGAGCGTGAGGCCGAGGGGCTCCAAGGGCTCATCGGCGCGAGCAGCGCGATGCAAAAAGTCTATCGCATGGCGCGCCAGGTGGCGCCCTCCCGCGCCACCGTCCTCGTCACCGGCGAAAGCGGTACGGGCAAGGGCGAGCTCGCGCGTGCGATCCACACTCTCAGCCCGAGGGCGCAGAGGCCGTTCGTCGCGCTCCACTGCGCGGCGCTCGCCGAGTCGCTGCTCGAGAGCGAGCTCTTCGGTCACGAGCGGGGCTCGTTCACTGGCGCCGACAGGCGTCGCATCGGTCGCTTCGAGCAAGCCGACACCGGCACGCTCTTTCTCGACGAAATCGGCGAAATTCCGATGGCGACGCAAGTGAAGCTGCTCCGCGTTCTGCAAGAACGCTGCTTCGAGCGCGTGGGCGGCAATCAAACCGTCCACGTTGACGTGCGGCTCATCGCAGCCACCAACCGCGACCTCGCCGATGATGTGAGCAAGGGGCGTTTCCGAGAGGATCTCTACTATCGGCTCAACGTCGTCCATGTGGAGATGCCACCGCTTCGGCTCCGTGGCGGCGACGTCGTCACGCTCGCCGACCATTTCCTGCGGAGGTTCGCCGCCGAGAACCACAAGCGCGTCGACGGATTCAGCGACAAGGCTCGCGCGAAGCTGGTCGCGTCGCGCTGGCCGGGCAACGTGCGTGCGCTCGAGAATGCGATCGAGCGCGCCGTCGTCATGTGCGTAGGAACCGAGATCGACGAGGCAGATCTCCCGTTCGAGACCGCCCCCGAGAGCCTTGGTGGCCTCCGCATTCCCGGCTCGACGATGGCAGAGGTCGAGCGCTTCGCGATCTTGAAGACGCTCGAGGCGACCGATGGCTCGACGGTGAAGGCGGCGGAGGTGCTCGACATCAGCGTCCGGACCATCCAATACCGACTTCACGAATATGGCGTGGCCTTCAAGGGTAGGGCGCCTCGCGAGTGAAGCGCCGCCGAGCGCGCCCGCTCAGGAGCCAGCGCGGTCGTCACGGGCCCAGAGCGCGGAGCGATGCTCGCGCGATCTCGAGACGGGCTCCTCCTCAGGATCATCGAAGTGCATCTCGAGGAGCGTCCCTTGGCCTTTGACCGAGTGGACCTTCATCCTTCCACCCAAGCGTCGCGTCGCTTCGTGCAGCGCTCCGAGCCCCACGCCTCTTCCGGAGAGCTCCGACGGCGTCGAGAGCGTGGAGATGCCGCCCTGGAACACCGCCTCGATCAAGTCGGCCTCGGACGTGGAGGCTCGACCTTTGGCCGCCGCTCTTTCTCGAACGGCCTCCCAGTCGATGCCCTTGCCGTCGTCCCCCACTTCGACGACCGTGCCTGCCGAGTCGCGACGAGCTCGAAGCCACACGTTGCCGGTGAGCTCCTTCCCACTCTGTAGACGTTCTGCTCGGGGCTCGAGCCCGTGGTCGACGGCATTGCGCACCGCATGGACAAGCGCGGCCCAAAAGGGGGCCCACCCGTCGCCTGCCACGCGGACACCATCATCCATGACGGCGACGCGGACCGGCTTGTCCAACGTCCTCGCGATCCGCTCGGCTTCACCTTTGAGCCGCTCCAACCGCGGTCCGACGGGCTGGCGGTCGAGCTCCTCCAACCGTCGGTAGAGCGCTGCGCTCGTACCGTCAGCGTCGACCTCGGCGAGCAACGCTCGGTATTGGCTACGCGCGAGCGTGATCTCGTCCGACCTCGTCCCGATCATCTCCTCTACCTCCGACGACACCGTGAGCCACGCGCCTTTTAGCTTCGTGAGCAACGGTTCGTCGAGCGGCTCGTCGTCGAGCGCCAGATCTTCGAGCTCGCGGCAAATGTCGGCGATGCTGTCGAGACCGGCGAGAAGCGCATTGCCTTTGAGCGTATGCAGGTCACGCCGCTGACTGACGGGGTCGCCTTGATGGGAGATGATCCGCTCGATCGTCGCCGACGCGTCCGCGACGAACTCCTCGAAGGCGTGCCGGTCGACAAGCATGCGTCGCACGAGTGTGAGCGTCTCTGCCTGCGCGCGCATCCGCGCCCGGTCCTCGAGCTGGTCGGTCACGTCCGACACGACGACAAGGAACTTCGCGGCGTCGTTCTCGACGGGCTTGATCGTGATGTCGTATCGACGGTCCGCATCCGCCAGCCGCGACGGAAATTGTGAGAGCGTCACCTCGCGAGGCAGCGCCCCGAGAATGATCTGCTGCCAGGCGAGCCGCGCCGAGAGCACGAACGAAGCGTCGCTCCTGCCCAGGTACTCGAAGAAGCTCGTCTCCTTCTCTGGCATGTCGAAGACGCGGGTGAGCACGGCCGACGGCTGCGATACGAACAGCCCCTTTTCGTCGACGGTGAAGAGGCCCTCGGTGACGTTGTCGAGGACGAGCTGGAGCTCGCGATTCCGATAGGTGTACGAGTGCGTTCGTCGACGAATGCGCTGCTCGAGCGACAGTCGTAGAGACTCGAGGTCGTTGTCGTGCGCGCGAAGGTCGGAAGAGCGCTCCGCGTCGACGCCACTTCGATGCATTCCGAACGCCAC
>CAJDWT010000078.1_pt1 | contig 29885 bp, 23 predicted proteins | sample 7391671 | NCBI WGS metagenome assembly CAJDWT01 (sample SAMEA7055729, study PRJEB34461) | soil metagenome | biome: terrestrial ecosystem; feature: Peninsula; material: soil | place: Antarctica | collected 2016
CGCGCACACCGGTGAGTCGTCGCAAATCTCGCGGGTGCAGACCAACCCGGGAACGACCAACACCGGCGCCGCGCTCAGCATGATCGGCCAAGCGCCGGCGCAGCCGAAGAAGATCAACACGGTCATCGTCGTGCTCGGTGTCGCGCTCGCGATCGCCGCCGGCGCGCTGCTCGCGGTGTACAGCAACCGTCTCTTCCCGTCCGGCAACACGGGTCCTACTCCGAATGGGACGGCCTCGGCGGTTTCGCAGGCCGGCGGTCCGACCGGAGGCGTGGGTATCGCCGGCACGGCCTCGACCGGCGGGCTCGCCGTCCCGGGCACGGCTGCGGTCGGGACCGGAATCGTCAGCGGCGGCGCGGCGCCGAGCACGATCCATCTTGTGGTGAAGGGCGTTCCGTTCGGCGGTCAGGTCCTCCTCGACGGCACGCCACTCGCACCCACGCCACAAGGCTACGTCGTCCCGGGTGACGGCAAGGTGCACACCCTCACCGCCGTGGCGAACGGCAAGGCGCACGAAACCAAGATCAAGCTCGACCACGATCAATCCGTCGACCTCACGATTCCTGCCAAGCTACCTTCTGGTGCAGGCGCGAGTGGCGGCGGCAAACATCAGGGCAGCGGCGGCGGTGGCGGCAAGCACACCGACAACGGCAGCTCGACGCCCGACCTCGGCTATTGAGTGAAAAAGGGCGCGCGTTCGCGTCGTTGAGGTACCTTGGATCGATGCGAAAGCTCGCCATTCGCGCGATGGGCGTGTTGGCGCTCACGGCGTTTCCTTTCATGGCCTCGGCCGCCGACGACAACGGCAATCGCGCCGCCGCTCGCGAGCTCGGCATTCAGGGCGTTTTGCTCGCCGAAAAGGGCAAGTGCAACGAGGCGATCGAGAAGCTCGAACGCGCCGAAAAGCTCTACCACGCGCCGACGACCCTCGAGCGCCTCGGAGAGTGCAAGGTCGACGTTGGTCGGATCGTCGACGGCGCCGAAGATCTGCAGCGGGTCGTGCGTGAAGAGCTCCCTGCGGGTGCGCCCGCCGCCTTCATCGCCGCCAAAGCGCGCGCGCAAGGCGTCCTCAAGAAGGCCCTTCCGCGCATCGCTCACTTGAGGGTTCACGTGGCGGCGCCGTCCGACGCGAAGCCCACGGTCTTGATGGACGGCAACCCTTACCCCGACGCGCTGCTCGACGGCGATCGCCCCGTCGATCCGGGCACACACGCGCTCGCCGCCACCGCCGACGGCATGATCAAGGCCGAAACATCGGTCACGCTCGGCGACGGAGAGAGCAAGTCGGCCGAATTGAAGCTCGTCCCCGATCCGAACGCGCCGAGGCCAGTGGCCATTGCGCCGGCTCTCGTGGACAACCCGCCGCCTGAAGACGGCACCCCCCAAAAGACGCATGAAGAGCCGCCGCCCAACGTCTCGACCGACAGCCCCTCGAAGGTGCCGGCGATCCTAGCGTTCGGCCTCGGCGTCGCTGGCGTCGGCGTTGGCACAGTCACCGGCATCCTCGCGCTGTCGAAGAAAGGGTCGCTCGACGACGCCTGTAAAGACAAGGTCTGCCCCGGCACCTCGCAGTCGGACATCGATTCGGCGAACACGATGGCGACGATCTCCACCGTCGGCTTCATCGTTGGCGGCGTCGGTATCGTCGGCGGCATCGTGCTCCTCATCACCGAGAGCGGCGGCTCGTCGAACGCGTCGGCCACGTTGGGCGGATCGCTCGCCGCGCCTACGAAGAAGACTGCGACCGGCTCGATTCGAGTCACGCCCGACTTCGGCGCCGGTTGGATCGGCGCCCACGGCAGCTTTTAGGTTTCTGCCCGCTTTCCAGCGGGCGACGCAAGCCTCTCAGTTCTTCTCGCAGAAGCCGTAATTGCACTTCGGCGTCGCGCCGCCGCATTGACCGTCGCCGTTGCAACTCTGGCAGCTGTTTTTGCCGTTCGCGAGCTGGTCGTAGCGGCAACCACAGGATTGGGTTGGTGAGAACGGCGTCATCGGACCGCCTTCGCTCGTACGCTGCACTTTCATCGCGCAGGTGGGGACGAGGTTGTTTGCTTGCGCGACCTGGATGAGGTCGAGCCCGCTCGGCGGGTTCGAGGTGCCGGTCAGGATGCCATAGACGCGCGAGACGTTCGTGTCGGCGACGGCGCCGCTGGTCGTGCGGACATAAAAATGGGTAGGACCCCAGATGGAGTAGTGACCGTCGCGGACGTTTTGCTTGTCCTTCGAGGTTTCACCGGCGTCCGGGTAGTACGCGCAGCTCTGGTTGTAGTCCTTGAACGCGAGCATGCGGAGCTGGGATTCGAGCGCGCCCACGATGTCGGTCTTCGCGAGCACACCGAGCGTCTTCTCGGCGTCGGCGCCGGCCGAGGTGAGGTAGGTGATCAACTGGCCCGAGTACATCGGGTCGGTGTTCTTCCACTTGCGCGCCGCGAGATTGATGTCGGCGCCGATGAGGAGCGAGGTGCCGCTCGCTTCGTTTCGCTTGAAGACGTGGGCGGGGTCGATCCACGGTTTGATCCCCGCCACGTCGGCGCCTTGACCGAAGAGGAGGTAGGCGGCGCTCGCGCTGATCGCATGCTGGCTCGAGGCCGAGTTGACGACGAAGCCCATCGCTTGGATCGGGCCGAAGCCGTCGCGCACGTCGGCCGGGAAGCCATTCGGGTACGACGCGCACGTGGGGGCGAAGACGTCGCTCGAGCCGATGTCGGCGATCTGCAGGCCGGCGTCGGGCAACGGCAAATCGCACGTCTGCTCGTTGTTCGTCGCCGTGCTCGAAGGGTCGTAATAAAACCCGGTGCCGCTGATGGGCGTGCTGTTGACGATGGCGTCGATACCGAGGCACGAGGTGATGCCCTTGTAGATGACGGTGATGGGCTGCGCGTCGTTGAAGAGCGCGCGGGCGACGGCGGTGACGTACGGCTTGACCGTGCCGGAGATGTAGACGACGGGGTTGCCGTTGATCGCGTTGCAGGGGATCGCCAAGGCGTTGCCGGCGAACGAGAATGACGCGCTGGCCAAGGCGAGCGAGAGGGCGAAGGTCTTCTTCATGTCAGCCACCATCCGGAGTGGGCTCGGGAATGTCGGGTAACACGCCCGTGAAGCCCGGAATGTTCGCGTAATCGTCGTAGGGGACGCAGGTCGAGTCGGTGCACGCGTTCAAGAATTCGACATCCTTCTGCGGCTCGCAGGCGAAGCACGCCGCGTCCGCCGAGGCGACGCCGCAGTCGTCGCTCGCGACGCCGCCGTCACCGCCGCCCGGGAGCACGCCTCCGTCGGCGACCTTGTAGTCACCGAGGCCGAGGATCGCGTTGCACGCCAGTGTCCCGCCGAGCGCTGCCGCCGCGATCAGGCCGCCGATGAGCAATCCTCGCGCGTTCCGCATTCCGCTCTGAACGTACCCGAAACGCGATCGCCCTGCCAAACGCTTACGGACAAACGCTTACGGAGCATCGCCCCCGGCTTCTTTGCTTCATTGACTTCCGATGGGGGTGCTGTACGCCGTGCTGCCCCTCGTGATCGCTCCCGAGACCATCGCACTGGTTCGCGAACGCACCGACATCGTCGCGGTCATTCGTGAGACCGTGCCGTCGCTGAAGAAGCGTGGCCGTTCGTTCGTCGGCCTCTGCCCGTTCCACCAGGAGAAGACGCCGTCGTTCCACGTCAACGCCGACCGCGGCTTTTTCCACTGCTTTGGCTGCAAAGAGAGCGGCGGCGCGATCGATTTTTTGATGAAAGAGCAGGGGCTCACGTTCCCCGAGGCGGTCCGGAGCCTGGCCGAGCGCGCCGGCATCGAGATCTCGGAGGACAAGCGAGAACGGACCGAGGTCGATCTCCAGAAGAAGAGGAAGGACGAGCTCTATTCGGTCACGCAGCTCGCCGCCGTCTACTTCGAGAAGATGTTGCGCGAGCATCCGCAGCGCAGCTACGCCTTGGACGAGCTCGCGCGTCGCGGGGTGGCGCCGAGCGCCTTGGTGGATCGCGGCGAGCAAGAGTCGTTCGACGAGACCGAGGAGGGGACGACCTTTAAGGATATCGATGACGCCCTCCAAGCGTTCCGAATCGGCTACGCGCCAGCGTCGTGGGACGGCCTCGCACAGTTTCTCCGGGCCCAAGGGCTCTCGCCCCACGCCGCCGAGACGGTGGGCCTGCTCGCGCCGCGCTCGTCGGGCACCGGTCACTACGACCGATTCCGCCATCGCCTGATGTTCGCCGTCATGGATACGCACGGCCGCGTCGTCGCCTTCAGCGGACGCGCGCTCGAGGCGATCCCTGGCGACGACGTCACAAACCCGCGAAAAGCTGGGCAAAATCAGGACGATCCGCCGCAAAAGGTTGCCAAGTACATCAATTCGCCAGAGAGCCCGATCTACACGAAGGGCGACCACCTCTTCGGGCTCTTCCAAGCTCGGCATGCCATTCGCGAGGTCGACACTGCCATCCTCGTCGAAGGCAACTTCGACGTCTTCACGCTCCATGCGCGCGGGATGAAGAACGTGGTCGCGCCGCTCGGCACGGCCTTCACGCTCGAGCAGGCCAAGCTCCTGAAGCGCTTCGCCTCGCACGTCGTCCTCGCATTCGACGGCGACGCGGCCGGGCGCAAGGCGACAAGGCTCTCGCGCGTGCCTCTCCGCGAGGCCGGGCTCGCCTCGAAGGTCGCAAACTTGCCCGATGGAGCCGATCCAGACGAGATCGCCCGGACGAGAGGGGTGGACGAGCTCAAAGAGATCGTCCGACGCAGCCGAGGCATGCTCGAATATTTGATCGATCAAGCGCTGGATCCTTCGTTCGGGTCGGCCGACGTCTACGAGCGCGCCGCTCGGGTCGAAGAGGTATCGAAGCTCCTCACCGACGAAAACGATCCGCTCCGCCGCATGATGGCGAAGACGTACGCCGACGAGCTCGCAGCGCGCATCGACCTCAAGACGAGCGATCGGGTCGGCCGTCACGTCGCCGAAGAGTCATTTCGCGCGCTCGAAGCGAGCATGAAGTCAGCGCTCGCCAAGGCCGGGCCCCCGCCGAAGCTGCGCGCAGGCGAGACGAACGTAGGGCCCCAACGGGCGCGGATCGAAGGTAAATTCCCGGGCAAGCAGCATCGCGGTCAGATCATCGGCGCGCTGCTCGATTATCCGGAGCTCATGGGCGACCCGGCGGTGGAAGAGACGTTCCACCTCCTCGAAGGCGATTCGGCGCGGACGCTTGCCGTGCTGGTGGATTCCTGGCGTGCAGCTGGATTGACGGCCGAGGAGGGGACGAAACCCGACCCGAACCCGACCGAAATCCTCGAGCGACTTGCACAAATAGCGCCGGCGATTCAAACCTTTGCAGCGGAACGACTGTCGGCGCCCAAGCACGACACCCTCGAAGCCGCCAAAGAAGAGCTGATGACGGCAGCAGCAAGGCTCATGAGCATGGCGCTCTCGGACGACACGCGGTCGGCGGCCGAAGAACAGCGGCGCGGGGAGGGCGGTTTCGATGAAGAGCTCGAGGTCGCGCGCGAGCTCGAGAACCGGCTTCGAGCGGATCGAACCGACCTGGCGCGCGTCGAGAATGGGGGGCGATCTCGGCCGACCGAGGCCGCGACTTCGGCCTCAAGCACGGAACAGGCCAAAATCGAGCCGAAAAAACATTAATCAGGGGCTGGACGTAGAACAAAAGCTGAGTATTAGGACGGGTCCTTCACGCGCTTGCGAAGTCATTGCCGTTTCGTACGGATTCCGTACGGACGTCGGTCCACAGCAACCGCTGCGATATTGAGAGGAACAGGTAGACGAGAACAATGCCGACGAAGAATTCAGGCCGCAACGATTCCTCCGACTCGCACAAGACGAACGGCGCGAACGGCAAGCACACGAACGGCAAAGCCAACGGAAAGGTCCCCTCTTCCAAAGGGGCGAAGGCGAGCGCTCGTGAAGCCTCGAGCGGTGGGCGTGAGAACGGCAGCAGCAAAAAGAGCGGCAAGGACAGCAAGGGGTTCCTCACCTACGAAGAGGTGAACGAGCAGATGCCGGCCGACGTCGCGCAAGACCAGGTCGACGACGTCATCGGTGTCCTCGGCGACGAAGACATCGAGATCGTGGACGCCGCCACGCAGGTGAAGATCGCGCCGACGCGCATCGTCGCCGAAGAGAACGCGGAGAAGAAGAACGTCCCGCGCGAAGCCGGCAAAGAAGAGGACGACGGCGGGTACTACTCGAAGTCGAACGACCCGGTTCGGATGTACCTCCGCAAGATGGGGAGCGTCTCGCTTCTCACGCGCGAGGGTGAGGTCGAGATCGCCAAGCGCATCGAGAACGGTGAGCACACCATCCTTGGCGCCATCTTGAACTCCCCAGTCGCCGTGCGCGAGATCATCGATCTCGGCGACAAGCTCCGCAAGCACAAGATCCGCGTCAAAGAGATCATCCGCGACGGCGACGACGAAGAACGCGAGTTCGACGAAGAAGAGGCCGACCGCCGCATCCTTCGCCTGATCGACAAGGTCAAGCACCTGGACAAGGTCGGCCAAGACCTCGTCACCTCGCTCGAGACCTGCGCGCAGTCGCGCAAGAAGGGGATCGAAGCCGAGGTCGACGCGAACAGGGCCAAGATGGTCGAGACGCTCGAAGAGATGCGTCTCAACAAGAAGACCATCGACCGCGTCGTCATGAAGCTCCGCTCGCTCATCCAGAAGATCGAGCGCGCCGAGAGCGGCTCGACCGAGCTCGAGCGCCGCACCGGCGTCGACATGGAGCAGCTGCGCAAGGAAGCGCGCACGGCCCGCGGCGACGCGAACGCCGAGCGCAAATTCAAGCGCCGTCACAGCGTCACACCGGACGAGGTCCTCGCCAACCACGCCGCCGCGACCAAGAACCTCCGCAAGGTCGAAGAAGAGCTCCAGCTCGACATCAAGGCGCTCCGCAAGACCTACGAAGAGATCCGCGAGGGCGAGCGCGTCGCCGAGCGCGCGAAGGCCGAGCTCGTCGAGGCGAACCTCCGCCTCGTCGTCTCGATCGCCAAGCGCATCGAGAACGGTGAGCACACCATCCTTGGCGCCATCTTGAACTCCCCGGCTACAAGTTCTCGACCTACGCCACGTGGTGGATCCGTCAGGCCATCACGCGTGCCATCGCCGACCAGGCACGCACGATCCGCATCCCGGTCCACATGATCGAGACGATCAACAAGCTCATCCGTACATCGCGCTACCTCGTCCAGGAATACGGACGTGAGCCGACGCCGGAAGAGATCGCCGAAAAGATGGAGCTCCCGCTCGACAAGGTCCGCAAGGTCCTGAAGATCGCAAAGGAGCCGATCAGCCTCGAAACGCCCATCGGCGAAGAGGAAGATTCGCATCTCGGCGACTTCATCGAAGACAAGAGCGTCGTCAGCCCGGCCGAGGCCGTCATCAACATGAACCTCGCCGAGCAGACCCGCCGCGTTCTCAAGACGTTGACGCCGCGCGAAGAGAAGGTCCTTCGCATGCGCTTCGGCATCGGCGAGAAGAGCGACCACACCCTCGAAGAGGTCGGACAGGACTTCGAGGTCACCCGCGAACGCATCCGCCAAATCGAGGCGAAGGCCCTCCGTAAGCTGAGGCACCCAAGCCGGTCGAAGCAGCTCAAGTCGTTCATCGAGAGTTGAGCGGGGCTGGGAGGGCTTCGCAGGAAGCGAGGCCCTCTCGACCGGGTTTCACTCTAGCGGACCCCTTGCGGGGCCCCTCATTCGGCTTCGCCGAACGAGCCTCCCCACGCACGGCTTACGCCGAGCGCTTTGCAGGGCAAAGCGCGTTCAAGATCGCTGGGCGGAGGGCGCTCGTTCGCTGTCGCTCCTCGCTTGCGATGGCCTGCCCTCGCTTCGCTCGCTCATGGACGAGCGATAGCGATGAAGAGGTCAGCCTGAGCGGCGTCCGCACGCGTCGCGATGCGCGTACGACAATACGGTTTGGCGGTTTAGAACGAACCGTCGAGGGCCAAGCCGCCGAATCGCGGTGAGAGGCGGACGTGCGCGCTCGCGGTGGAAGACGAGGCCGAGGACGGACCTCCCACGAGCCAGAGCACGACGCCCGTACCGAGCAATGCGCCGCCCGCGATCAGGCTGATCGTCGAGATGTCGGCCGAGGAGCCGGCGCTGTCGTGGAGCGCGCGCCCGTCGGCATCGCAGGGGCTCGGCGAGACGCAATGCGCTTTCGCGTCGTTCGCTTGGGAGATGGCGTGGAGGCCGAAGTACGTGCCTAGGCCGAGACCGATCACGCCGGCGCCGCCCGCGACGAGGGCGACGACGCGGGTCCCAGAGAGCTTTGCGGCGGCGGGTGGCGAATGATCCGCTCTGGGCTGCTGGGGCGGGCTCTCGACGGCGGCGAGCGCGGGTACGGTGATCTGGGCGTTGGCGGCGTCGGCGACGTCGAAGCGGACGGTCCATTCTTTCTTCCCGGGTGCGCTCGCATGAAGAACGTGGGCCCCTGGATCGATCGGCAACGCGGTCTGCCACTCTGCGCTGTCGACGACGACATCGTCTCGGCGCACGACGAGGCCAGGCTGAGATTGCGCGGTGATGGTGAGCGTGGCGAGGCGCTTCGAGAGCGCGACTTCTTGATTGCGGGCCGCCGCCTCGCGCTTCGGGTTGCCTTCCTTGCGTGCGAGCGCTTCAGCGTCGCGATACGTGGCCCATGCGCTCGCCGTCTTGCCCGTCTTCTCGTAGCACTGCGCCAGATTCATCAGCGTTCCCGTCGCTGCGTCGAGCTTCTGGCTCGCAGCGAACTTCCTGCACGCTTCGGCGTACTGCCCCTTGTCGTAGAGGTGAATTCCGTTGTCGAAGAGGGCCTCTGCACCGGCCTTGTCCTGGGCCTGTGCGGGGGGAGCCGCGAAGGCGATCACCGCGATGACGATAGCGGCGCTCGAGCGTTTGATCATGGGGAGGGGTCTCATCGACGTGTTCGCTCGAGGCCGTCTTCGGCGGGTGGCGGAGTTGCGACCGTGGGCGACGACGTTGGATTCGTGGGCGGCGCGATCGATGCGACGGGAGCTGGCTTGGGCTTCGGATGACGGACTGCACCATGGGTGGTCGCGGCCACGCTCGCCGCCGCGCTCGGGATCACGGGAGGTGCTGGCATGGTCACGGGGGCTGCGCTCTCTTCGGGCGGCGGCGCGGGTGGTGCGATCGTCGTGACGGGAGCGACCTGGGCCGACGTAACGTGAGCGGTGGTCGAGTCTGCGTTCGATCGCAGCTTGCTCACGAGAATGAAGAGCAGGATGCCGACTGCCGCTATCGCGATCGCGAGCGCGGGTAGGACGCGCGACCGAGTTGAGGCTGGAGGCGCAGGAACGATGAATGACACCTGGGAAGGGACCAGGGCGGCCTCTACCTGTGCCTCATCGACGACGACGTCGACCGGTTTGAAGATTCCGAATTCGGAGAGGCCGTCTGACGCATCCGGACCGAGAGCGAGCTTGGACGAGCTCTGTTCAATCTTCGACACGATGGACATGCGCGAGGAGAGAGCGTCGCCAGCGAGGCTCTTTACCCAGGATCCGACCTGATTCGCTGACGCGAGGCCAATCGCCTCGTCGAGGGCGATCGCCATTTCTTCCGCGTCACGAAAACGATCGCTCGGGTTGCGGGCCAGGCCACGCATCACGATGGCGTCGAACGCGTCCGAGTAGGCGTCTTTCGTATCGCGGAACGCCGACGGAGGCCGGCACTCGGTGTTCAAGATCTCGTGGATGATCGCGGTCGGCTCTCCCTTCGAGAAGAGAGGGCGTCCGGTGAGCATCTCGTGAAGGACGATCGCCATGGCGTAGACGTCTGTTTGCCGGGTGACACCCAACCCCAGCACCTGCTCGGGCGGCATGTAGCGCAGCTTCCCTTTCACCATTCCCGCCTGCGTCGTCTGAAGGCGGTCGCTCGCCTTTGCCACGCCGAAGTCGAGGACGCGAGGCACGCCGTCGAGGCCGACGATCACGTTTTGCGGGGAGACGTCGCGATGCACGATCCCGAGCGGCGTGCCGTCCTCCGAGCAGGCCTCGTGCGCGGCATGCAATCCGTGAAGCGCACCTGCCACGATCGCCGCCGTGATCTTCGGTGGGATCTTGCCGGCGGCCGAGCGCATGAGGCGTAGGAGGGATTCACCGTGCACGTAGTCCATGATCAAAAACAGCTCGCCCTTCAGCGCGACGACGTCGAGCGTGGTGGAGCTGCTTGATGGCCACCGTGCGCGAGAAGCCGACGGGGCCGACGAGGCGACCGAGATGGACCGTGGCCATGCCTCCAGCCGCTATCTCGTCGTACAGGCAGTAGCGTCCGATAACGCGAACGGGCTCTCCCGCCGTGTGCTCCATTGGTCTTCAGTATAGCGGGCCTCGTAGGGAAAATACCATTCGAGCGCCCAAGGAATGCAGGTCTGCATGAGGGGAAACATGCGCAAATGTCGCAAAGATCATACGGTCAACGCCGGGGGTTTGACCCGCGGGACGTGCGTCTTGCGCTAGGCTTCGATGAATGCGTCGACTTCGTCGTGTGCGGCTCGCATCGTTGCTCGGGGCAGTGGCGGTCGGCCTTGTCGGATGTCGGGCCCTGCTCGACCTTGACGACAACGCGCAGTCGGTGACGCCGGCCGACGAGGCCGGAAGCGAAACTGGAGTCATCGACAGCTCGGTCGACACCCCCGACACCGCGACTGACAGCGGCCCGCCGGGGTGTAATCTCTACGTCGCGAAGGAGGGCGTCTACACCTACGAGGACGAGACCCCGGTGGCACCACACCACGAGAGGCTCGTGCAGCTGAACCCGACGGGCACCGCGGAGCTTGGGGACGGCGGGATCGCGCTTCCGGCGAACCTCGCCAACCCGTTCTACGCGACGGTCCGTCAGATCGCTGGGCAGATTGTCTACCACCTCGACTACAACAGTCTTCACTACGATGAATACACGTTCGTCGCCAAGCCGAACGCGGGGTTACGTGTCTCGGCCGTCACCGAAAATCTTCTCAACATCCCGGTGGACGTCACCTGCGATGTGCCGGCGATCCAATGTCCGATGGTGCTCCATTCGACCTGGAACGCGGCTGCAAAGGGGTTGTTCGGCGGTCAGACCTTCGACGCGAAGCTGACGTTTACGTATGTGGAGGACGAGTCGCTCGCGATCGGCGGCGAGCTCATTCCGACGTTTCACGTGCACGAGTCACGAGAGCTCGCGGGTGCGGTCTCCGGTCACGCCGAGATCGATTATTGGTTCGCGAAGGCCGACGGTCTCCTCATCCGAGCCGTAAACAAGGTCGGCGCAAACATCGACTCCACCGTCGTCGATGGGCTCACCATGAACGTTAAACTTGGGACGCTCCCACCGCTACCCTTCGAGTACAAGGCGGACATCGTCTTCAAGCTGAAGTCGCTCACGCCCGCGCCGCTGCCGACGCCGGACGCCGGCGTGGCCGACGCCAAGGCCGACGGCTGATCAGCTCGCAGGAGACTCGTTCGCGGCCCGCTGACCGGCACTGACGTCGGTGAGCGCGGAGTCGTCGCCGCTTTCAGGCGGAGACGTCGTTTTACGGCGAGAGCGTGCCGCGAGACGCTTGGGGCGATGATTGCTGTATAAGGCTCCCGCTTTGGCAATTCTCTCGGTTCGTGATCTGACGAAGGCCTATGGGCAGAAGCCTCTTTTCGAAGGGGCGACGTTCCACATTCAGCCCGGTGACAAGGTCGCTCTCTTGGGACCGAACGGAACGGGCAAGAGCACGCTTCTCCGCGCGGTCGCGGGGCTCGAGCCGCACGACTCGGGCACCGTCGAGCGGCAGCGTGACGCGACCATCCTCACGCTCTCGCAAGAGCCGGTGCTCGATCTCACGAAGACACCGCGCGAGATCGCGCAAGAGGGGCTCGTCGCCTGGAGCCAGGCGAAGCAAAAGTACGACGAAATCTCGCATAAAATCAGCGAAGGCGACGACAAGATGCTCGCCGAGCAGGCCCAGCTCGCCGACGACATCGAGCGCCTCGGCGGCTGGTCGCGTGACCACGAGGTCGACGAGGTCTTGGCGCACCTCGGCGTCGTCGATCTAGACCGCCCCGTCGGGACGATGAGCGGCGGCGAAAAGCGCCGTGTCGCCCTCGCGCGTATCTTGGTCGCCAAGCCCGATCTCGCGATCTTGGACGAGCCGACCAATCACCTCGACGCCGACACGATCGTCTGGCTCGAGAACTTCTTGACCCACGAATTCCCGGGCGCCGTCCTGATCGTCACCCACGATCGCTACGTGCTCGAAGCGGTGGCGACTCGTATTTTGGATCTCGAGAACGGCAAGCTCGTCGAGTACGTGCGCAGGAACGACGGCGTCGGCGCGTTCACCGACTACCTCGAGCAGCGCGCCGAGCGCGACGCGCACGCCTCGCGCACCGAGTCCAATCGCCAGAACTTCCTCCGGAAGGAGATCGAGTGGCTCCGTCGCGGCCCGAAGGCGCGCTCGACCAAGCAGAAGGCGCGCATCCACCGCGCCAACGACGCCATCGCGGTCGAAGGGCCGCGCGAGCGCGGACGGGTCGAGCTCGGCGGGCTCGAAGGGGGCTCCTCGCGACTCGGCGGCACCGTCGTCGAGCTCGAGAACGTGCACCTCGAGCTCGGTGGCCGCACGCTCATCGACGATCTGACGATGCATCTCAAGAAGGGAGATCGCGTCGGAATCATCGGGAAAAATGGGGCAGGGAAGACTTCGCTCCTCCGCTTGATCAACGGCGAAGCGACCCCGACCTCGGGCCGAGTGACGCGCGGCCGTCAGACCAAGATCGCCTACTTCGATCAGTCCCGCTCGACCTTGCGTGAGGACTGGACCGTCTTCGACAACGTCGCTGAGCGCGAAGGCGCCGACCGCACCGGCGCCGGTCAGGTCACGCTCGGCGAAGAGACGATGGAGCTGCGGAGCTATCTCGAGCTCTTCCTCTTCGACTCCCATGCTCTCCGCCGCAAGGTGAGCGCGCTCTCCGGCGGCGAGCGCGCGCGCGTGGCCTTGGCCCTCGCGCTCAAGCGCGGCGACAACGTCCTGCTCTTGGACGAGCCCACCAACGATCTCGACATCGCCACGCTCGGCGCGCTCGAAGAGCTCCTCGAGCGCTGGCCGGGCGCGGTCATCGTCGTCTCCCACGATCGCTTCTTCTTGGATCGTGTGGCGACCGACATCCTCGCGTTCGAAGGCGACGGCAAGGTCGACCTCTATGCCGGCAATTGGGAGAGCTACCGCGAGCGCAAGGCCGAGAACGAGGCGAGGCGACTGCCCACCATCCGCGAGAAGGCGCCGCCGATGACGATCCCCGCGCCGCCGCCGGCTCCAGGCCCCGTTTCGATGTCGGCCTCGCCCGCGCTCGCCTCGAAGCGCGCGGGCTCCGGCTCCAAAAAGAAGCTGACGTACGGCGAGCGCATCGAGCTGGACGGCATCTTGGACGTTATCGCGAAGGCCGAAGCGCGGGTCGTAGCGACCGAAAAGGCGCTCTCGGACCCGGCGGTCTACGCCAAGCCCGACGACGCGAAGAAGCTGCAAGGCGAGCTGAATTTTGCCCAAGCCGACGTCGCTCGGCTGGTCGCGCGCTGGGAAGATCTCGAGAGCCGCAAAGGCTGACTCCCTCTCCGGCGCCGGAGAGGGGAGATGTGCGCGGCCGCTCCGTATACCGAGCGGAACAATGTCACGTCGCGCGCGTCTTCTCCTGGTCCTGGGCCTCTCGTCCTTTGTCGTTGCATGCTCGGCTGCGGCCGGCGGCGGGTTCTCGAACGGCGACGGGAGCGACGGCGACGTCGATTCGGGCACGCACCACTCGAGCGGCGGCGGCGGCACCGACAAAGACGGCGGCGGTGCGACGACGCTCCCCGACGGCGCAGTCGTCCTGCCCGACGGCGCGATCGTCGATCCGGACTCGGGCGTGGTCATCAACCCTGTCGGCGACGCCTCGGCGCCGACGTCGCGCATTGCCTGTGGCGGCACCTACTGCCGTGGCGACCAGAGTTGCAACGCTGGCAGCTGCCAGTACGCGTGCACCGGAACGCAGGTTCCGGGCGACTACGCGACCATCCAAGCGGCGCTGAACGCGCTCGTCGGCACGAGCGATGCGAAGATCTGTCTGAAGGCGCAGTCGTATCCGGAGACGGTCAGCGTCTCGAGCTCCATCACGACGAACACGCCAAAGAGCCTCGAAATCGTCGGTGTTTCGTCGTCCTCGACGACGATCAACTCGCTCAACATCAGCGGCAATCCGTTCAGTCACATCGTGGTGCGCGGCGTCGCTTTCACCAGCGCGGTCTCTTTCACGGCGAATCCGGAGAAGATCGAGCTCTACGGCGTGAAGCTCGGCACTGCGTCGACGACGAGCTACGCGCTCCAAGCCGACAGCAACGCCGATCTCCTGCTCGACGGCTGCGAGGTCACCGCCAGCCCGAGCTACTACGCCATCTACCTCATTCGCAGCACGAGCTCATACGGCTCGCTCACCACGTCCTTGGCGCCGAAGGTGACGATCCAGAACAGCTGGATCCACGACGCGCAGTACGGCGTCTACGTGTACACCGGCTCCTCCTATTCGGGGTCGCAGCCGACGCTCAACGTGAGCCTCGTCAACGACACGCTCAGCGGCAATAACTTCGGCATCTACACGGCCGGCGGCTCCTACGTCCCGACGAACCTGACGTACGTGAACGACGTCATCGTCAACAGCAAGACCTACGGCGTGAGCCTCTCGGCCTCGCAGACGACCGTCACCGCCAAGAACAACGCGCTCTGGAACAACACGAACAACTACGCCGGCAGCGCGACCGATGGCGCCGGCTACGTGAAGGCCGATCTGAAGCTCGACTCCTCGCAATCGCCGCCGGCGCTCGGCGCAGGCTCGCCGGCGCGTGGTGCGGCTGATGCCACGATGGCTCCCGAGGTCGACTTCTGGGACGTCACCCGCCCGAGCAACCCCGACATCGGCGCGGTCCAGAACTGAGAACCGACGTAACTCTGACGCCGACGCCCGCGCGAGTAAGATGACGCACGTGAAGCGTCGCGCCATCTTCCTGACGGTCTTCGCAGTCGGCCTGTGCGGCTGTGAGCGTGGCTGTCTCTCGAAGTGGTGGGAGAGCCATGTGAAGACGGTCTCGGCGCCGCAGCTGACGGGTACCCCCAACGAAGAACGCATCGGGTGCGTCGCCGGCTTCGTCCGCTGCATGGGTGGCAAGCTCCAGGCCTCGAAGGACGCGCCGAACGCGCCGTGCTCGCCCGAAGGCTGCAGGTGTCCGTGGGAGGACATCGGAACGTGCACGCGTTGCGTCGACGAAGGCGTTCCGTTCGCGCTGGAAACCGACGCAGGCGCTCAGCTCTGCGCGCCCGAAAACGAGGCCGCGATCCTTCTCCCTCACGAGGCCGTACCCCCCGACGCCGGTGAGATGGGGTGCGAAACGGAGGGCTTTTTCTGCGCGAATGGCGTCGTTTCGAGCTGCGAGGTGACCGGCCTCGTGCGCTGCGCCCACGGCTGCGCCTTCGCCGAAGACCTGTCGGTAGACGTCGACGACCTCCACACGGCCGCTTTGCTCCTCTGCGCCAGGAAGTAACCGAGCGGTTACGTCGCAATGTGTCGTCGTCGGCGCGCGATGTGGCGAGACTGCGAACCGGCGTGCTGCGTCGCAACGTTCGCGATGACTGCGTCTACGCATGATTACTGGATCACGGGGTCACTCTGAACGCGATGTCGTGGCTCGGGGGATACGGCCCGTTCGGTCGTTCGTCACGCTGCGAGCGGAATTGCAAGAAACGTGACCCGCGTCGATCGCGCTTAGTACCCTTCGATCTGGCTCTTTTCGAGCGCAACGGGCGATTTCACCGTCCCCGAGCTCGAGCTCTGAGGGGTAGCCCTCTCGACGTGGATGCATGTTTTTATTTCGTTGGCTAGCGCTTTGCATTGTTGAACGTCAAACGAACGCGCGGAGGGCGTGCAGCATGATCGGTCGCAAGCTGTCACTGGGTCGGTTGGTTCGTCGGATGGCGCTAGGCGTCACGTCGTTCACGCTCGGCGTCAGTGTGCTGTTCGGCGCCGACCCCACGCCCGCCGCCCAGGCGCACATCGCGGCGGATGCGCCGGCAGCTTCGACCGGCGCCAACGAGACGGCGAGCCAGGAGCTCGCATCGCTCAAGCTCTCGGTGACGCCGGACTCGGCCGCGCTGAACGGTGGCGCAGAGGTGCCCAGCCGCTGCCCGGCGGGGATGGTCGACGTCGACGGCGACTACTGCCCGTGGGTCACCCAGACGTGCCTTCGCTGGCTCGACCCGGAGACGAAGATGCGTTGCGCCGAGTTCGCGCCGACGTCCGAGTGCGTCACCAAGACCGTGCGCAAGCACTTCTGCATGGATAAGTTCGAGTACCCCAATCGCGCCGGCGCTGATCCGGTCGTGATGAAGACTTGGTACGAGGCCCGCGCCACGTGCTCGTCGGAGGGCAAGCGCCTCTGCAACGAGAGCGAGTGGACCCTGGCGTGCGAGGGCGAAGAGCGCCTCCCGTACCCGTACGGCTACGCGCGCTCGAGCGAGGCGTGCAACATCGACAAGCCGCACCCCGACGTCAACGAGAAGGCGCTCGCGAACCCGAAGACGCGCACCGAAGAGGCCGAGCGTCTGTGGCAAGGCGAGCCGTCAGGGTCGCGCGAGGCGTGTGTCAGCCCGTTCGGCGTCCACGACATGACGGGTAACGTCGACGAATGGGTCGTGAACGAGAGCGCGAAGCCGTACAAGAGCGCGCTCAAGGGCGGCTACTGGGGACCGGTCAAGACCCGTTGCAGGCCGGCGACCGTCGCGCACAGCGAAGACTTCTCGTTTTACCAAATCGGCTTTCGCTGCTGCAGTGATCCGTCGAACGAGCCCAGTGTTGGGAGCGGCGGTGCCGGTGGCAGCAAGGTGGGGAGCAAGACCATCAACGCCAAGCCGGCTACTGCGACGGGGTCGCCGCTCCTGGCGGGGTCGTAGCGTCGACGGCAGTACGCGGGGGTCGAGCTAGCTTGATGCTCGCTTCGAGGGCGTGACCGGTTTCACTCTGGAGGGTGCTTCGCACCCCTCGTTCGCTTCGCGACGAGCCTCCCCTTGCATCGCCTTCAGCGAGCGCTTTGCGTGGCAAAGCGCGGGTTCAGGGATCGCTGGCGTGCGTCGCTTCGGCCGCGCCAGGCGACGGCCTTCGCTTATGGACGCTGGCGTTTGAGGAGGACCTCGTCGGGTCGCTTTGCTCCCGACTGCGCCTGACTCTGGTGGTCGGGCTCGCGCTTCGCTCGTCGCCCTCGTTGGGAGGGTCGCCGCCACGCTTGAGCGGCGTAAATTCAATATTCTTCGGCGTCGGGGGCTCCGGCGTCTTGGACGGGCGTCTGCTTTTTGATGATGACCGGCTCGCCGTATTCGTCCTTCAGTTTTCTGGCTAGCTCGTCGAGGAGCACCTGCTCGTGGTAGCGGGGCATCGCGGGCAACTGGACGACGACGTGGACGGGATCGCCGGGCGTTTGGGCCTTTATCAGCTCGAACGAGCCGGGCGTCGCCTTGTTGCCGCTCTCGGTCGATTTGTAGTCGAAGAGGATGTAGCCGCTCTGCGCGTCCTTCTCGTTCACCTTGAACGACAGGTCGACGACGACGAGCCGCAAGGCCGTGTTCCACGTGCGCTCGTAGCCGTATTGCGAGTCATACGAGCTCTTGGCGTCCGCTTCCCGGAGCGACAAAAGCCCAGGTCCGAGCACGATCACGGCCGCCAGAATCAAGCCGAACGGAGAGCGCTTCATCCTTCCTGGGTTAGACCCGGCGAAGGAGCTCGGCCAAGTTTCAGGCTTTGGCTTTACGCTTCGACGGGTGGGCCGATCTCTTCGTCCCTGAGCGCGCGAATGCAGGTCGGATCGTAGGCGATCGCGAAGAGCGCGGCTGAGACCTGGAAGATGACCTGGGTCGCGTACAGCAAAAAGACGTAGGCGGCGCCGCGGCCGATCATGATCTCGGTCGGGAAGTACATCGCCATGCCGCAATAAATGCCGGCCTGGAAGACGCCGAGCATGCCGGGTGGGCCGGGCAGGAGGATCGTGATGCCGAGCATGCCCATGAGCGCGCACGCTTCGCCGAAGCCGATGCTCGTGCCGTCGGCGTGGACGATGTGACAGCCCCAGGCGAGCAGCCACATGCCGAGCACGTTCATCACCCAGTAGGCGCTCGTCTCGAGGAAGAAACCCAACGCGTCAGGGCCGCGGCTGAAGACGTGGAGGCCGTCGGCGAGGCTCTCGGCGATGCTCGCGAGCTTCTCGGCGAGCGACTTCGAGACGATGCCGAAGACGGCGAGCGTGACCTTGTGCGCCCACGCGCGCGCGAAGTAGTAGACGCCGATGACGATGAACGCCGTCGTGAAGACGCCGAGCATCACGTAGCCGTAGCCGCGCACCTTCGCCACGCTGATGTTCAGGCCGACGACGGTGTCGGGGAGCGGATGCACGGTCGGCACGAAGAAGAGCGCGCCGGCCAAGACGAGGCTCAAATACAGGCCGTCGATGACCCGCTCGGCGACGACGGTGCCGGTCGCGGCCGACATCGTCAGCTTGCCCTTCTGCCGGATGAGGAGCGGGCGGACGAACTCGCCGAGGCGGAACGGCATCAAGAGAATCGCCGCGAAGCTCACCCACGACACGGTGATGAGCCGCTTGCGCGGGACCTTCGCGATGCCGGCGAGGAGGAAGCGCCAACGCACGGCGCGGAAGTAATGGACGACGAGCAGCGTGAACGCGTAGCCCGGCACGGTCCACCACGAGACCCCCTCGAAGTTCTTCCGCTCGGGCAGCATCTTCAGGCCGCTCTTGTGGAGCCCATAGAGGAGGCAGCCGGTGATGATCGCCGAGAAGACGAACTTGTTCGCGTTGCGACGGAAGAAGCCCTGTTCCTGAGACATGAGCGAGGGGCGGCTATATCACAAGCGGACGATGGTGGCCGAGGCACCCGAAAGATGGGCCCGGGTGGCGTTGCGCGTGTCGACGACGATGCGGGCTTCGGAGACGAGACGCGCGAGGTCGAGATCCGGCTGCGCGGTGACGACGACGACCGCGTCGAAGCCGGCAAATGAGGTGTCGGGGCGGAGCGATTCGAGCGCGCGGCCATGGTGACGAACGACGGAGGCGAACGAGTCCATGTAAAATACATGGGATCCGCGCGCGATGAGGGCGTCGAGCAGGGGGAGCGTCGGCGAGCCGCGGACGTCGGCAACGCCGGGCTTGTAGGCCATGCCGCAGAGCAGGATTCGGGCGCCGGCGAGCGCTTTGTCCGAAGCCGCGAGCGCCTCTTCGATGAGCCCTATGACGAAGGCGGGCATCACGCGGTTGGCGTCCTCGGCGAGCGCCTCGAACCGCGTATCGACGCCGAGAGCCTTCATTTTCCAGGCGAGCGTGCGCGCGGCGGCTGGAATGCATGGGCCTCCGAGGCCAGGACCCGGCACGAATTTCATGAATCCGAACGGCTTGGTCGCGGCGGCGTCCAAGACCTCGTGCACGTCGACGTCGAGCGCACGACCGGCGCGCGCGAGCTCGTTCACGAGGCCGACGTTGACGGCGCGGAACGTGTTCTCGAACAGCTTGGTGACCTCGGCGGTGTCGGCGTCGCGAACGGCGAGGACCGTGGGGACGAAGTGCTTGTAGAATGCAATGGCGTGACGCGTGCACGCGGGCGTGACGCCGCCGACGATGCGTGGCGTGGTGGCGAGCGAGAACTGGACGTTGCCGGGGTCGATGCGCTCGGGCGCGTGAGCGACGAAGACGTCGCCACCAACCACGAAACCGGCAGCCTCGAAGCGAGCGGCGATGTCACGCGTGGTGCCGGGCGGCGACGTCGATTCAAGGATCACGAGCATGCCGGCGCGCGCGCAGGCGAGGACGCTCGCGACGGCGGCATCGAGAAAGGTGCGATCGGGCGCGCCGTCGTCGAAGACGGGCGTTGGAACCGCGAGGACGACGACGTCGGCGCCTTCGAGCACCCGGGCCGACGAATCGAGCACGAGCTTGCCGCTCTTCGCGAGGGCGGCGACCTCGGCCGCGTCGACCCCTGGCGTCGCGCCGCGCCCCGCAAGGAGCGCCGCGATGCGCATCTCGTCCGTGTCGAAGCCCACGGTGGCGAAGCCGGCGCGCGCGACGACGACCGCAAGCGGAAGCCCGATGTAGCCGAGGCCGACGACGACGACGCGCCTTCGTTCGATCGCGGCGAGCGTGCTCATGCGAGGAGGGCTCGCGGGGCAGTGGAGAGGAGCCGAAGGACCTCGTCGGCGCCGACGAGCTTCTCGAGGCGCACGAGCGCTTCGTTCACGGCGTCGAGATCGGAAGGCTTGTGCGCGTCGGTCGACCCGATCTCATAGGCGTCCTCACGCAGGAGTAGCTCGGCGGTCTTTTGCGCGACGCTGCCGTATTTGCCGACGACCGAGCAGATGTCGAGCTGGAGGACGACGCCGGCATCGAGGAGCGGCTCGAGCGCCGAAATGTCTTCCCAGACCGGGCGATAGCGTTCTGGATGGGCGAGCACGACGGTGAGCCCGGCGCGTCGGACGTCGAGGAGCCGATGCTCGACCATCGCCGGAAACGACTGCGTCGGCAGCTCCACGAGCACCGCTTTGCCGCCGGGGTAGGGAAGAGCTTGCTTGGCGAGGAGGCGCTGGAAGACGACGTCGTCGAAGTAGTGCTCGCTCGCGAGCCCGACCGCCGGGACCGAGTCGCCGGCCCGCTCGATGTACGGCTTCATCGCCTCGAACGCGCGCTCGAGGGCCGCCTTGTCGTTGTCGAACATCCCGGGCCGCATGTGGGGGGTCGCCACCACCCGCTCGTAGCCGGCCTTTTTCAGCCCTTGGAGCATCGCGATCCCGTCCTCTGGGGTGCGAGCGCCGTCGTCGATTTGCGCCACGAAATGGCAGTGCAGGTCGACTTTCCCAAGCATCGAATGCGGTCTTTAGCATGGACGCGGCGAGGGGTTAGGCGCTTACAATGGCAACCACGCGGGCTCGCCCGCGCCTTCGCCCGCATGGCTTCGCTCAATCCGCTCACTCGCGAGCTCGTCTTCAAGATCGTGTTCTACGGTCCGGGGCTCGGCGGCAAAACGACGACGCTCCAGTACATCCACGGCGCGACGAAGGCCGAGCATCGTGGAGAGCTCGTCTCGCTGGCGACCCCCACCGACCGCACGCTCTACTTCGATTTCCTCCCCGTGCGCGTCGAGCCGGTGCAAGGCATGCACGTACGCCTGCAGCTCTTCACGGTGCCGGGCCAGGTCTATTACAGCGCCACCCGCAAGCTCGTTCTCACGGGTGTCGACGGCATCGTGTTCGTCGCCGATTCACAAGCGGCGCGCATCGACGCCAACCAAGAGTCGCTCGAAGACTTGAACGCGAACCTCGCCGAGCACGGAAAGTCGCTCTCGCAGATGCCGCACGCGTTCCAGTGGAACAAGCGCGATTTGAAGGAGGTCTCGAGCGTCGAAGAGCTCGACCGCCGCTTCAACCTCTTCAGCGCTCCCGCGGTCGCCACCACGGCCACGCGCGGCGAAGGGGTCTTTCAGAGCCTCGAAGAGATCACCAAGCTCGTGCTCGGCGCCTACAAGCGCGAGCTCCCGCGCGTCGGTCGCGACATGGCCGTCGCGCTCGACGAGGCCGACAACGACGGCATCGCGGACGCCATCCGCGGCATCGCCGAGCGCGGGAAGAGGGAGCCCTCGCTCCGCGCTGCGCCTTCGGCAGATCGCCTCGAGTCGCCGCCGCCGGTCATGCGTCCGCCGTCGAACCGGGGAAACTACGGCACGCTGCCCGCCGGGTCCGCGCCCGGCGGCTCGCCCACCGTCGCCGTTGCTCAGATCCGCTCACCGGTCGTTCCCGCCGCGCCGCTCTCTGGCAGGCTCGAAAAGGAAGCCGCAGCCGACGAGCGAAAGCCTGTCTCTGACCAGGTGCCGACCGTCGCTCCGACGTCGTCGGTGACGCCCGGCTTCTCGATGACGACGCTCTGGGCGGAGGGCGGGGAGCGCGAATCGGCGCGCCGTACCGAGCAGCTGATCGCCGCCAACGACGCGGTCGGGGCCGTGCTTGCGTGTGACCTCTTGCTCGCGCGCATGCTCGCGTCGGCCGCCGGCCTCGCGGGCTCCCAAGACGCTCCGCGCGACCCCGGTCTCGTCTGTTTGCTCCTCGGCCTCGACGGCCGTCGTTACCTCGCTTTCCGCGCGTGCGTCCGCGCTGCTCGCGCCGGCGAAGACATCGGCCTGCGGGACGCGCTCGATGCCTTCGCGTTCATCCTCGAAGCTCGGCGCGCGCGTGAGGGTATTCGATGATCGACAGACGATTGTCCAGATGGGCATATCTGGGCTGTCTGTGCGGTGTTCTGAGCGCCTCGCCGGCCTGCAAGACGTCCGACGGCAGCGAGAGCCCGACGCCGGAGGCGACAGTCCAGACCCAGAAGCCTGCATCGACGACGCTCCAAGGCGGGCGTCCTTCGAACGCGCCTCGTTTCGTGACCGTCGCCGCCGACGGTCCGGTCGAGCCACTCATCGCCGACGTCCTCGCGAAGAACAAAGACAAGACCGTGCTCGTCTACGCCGGCGCCTCGTGGTGCGAGCCCTGTCAGCGCTTTCATCATGCGCTCGAAGAGGGGAGGCTCGACAGCCAGCTCCAGGGCTTCACCTTCATCCAGTTCGACGTGGACGCCGACCGCGACCGCATCATCGAGGCGGGCTACAAGTCGGTCTACATCCCGCTCTTCTACGTCCCCTTGCCGGACGGCCACGCGTCGACCAAGCACATCGAAGGGTCAATCACCGGCGAAGGCTCGCCGAACGAGATCACGCCGCGGCTGCTCGCGCTCGTTGGAAAATGACCGTAGCCGCGGTCGTGGTTGCGCGTCACCGGCCCTCACCATAGAAACACTGCATGAAGAAGCTGGCGGGGGTTTGTGGGGCGGTCTTGGCGCTGACGGCCTACGACGCGCGCGCGGCGACGGACTACGCGACGCAAGGACCCGAGGCGACCACGACCTCCGATCTGCCGACCGCCGGCTCCGGTGGCGCGACCGGCGGGAGCCTGGTCGTCCCGAATGGCGCTGGTCCCTATCCGCTCCTCGTTACGAGCCACGGATTTTCGGCGTCGTCCGACAATCAAGTGGGCTGGGCCGAGCACTTCGCGAGCTACGGCTTCGTCGTCGCGGTCCCGTCGTTCCCGAACACCTTTTCGCCGGACCAAACCGTCGACTCCGGCATCATCGAGGCGCTCGTCGCCACGTACTCGAACCCACCTGCGAGCTCACCTGCGCACGGTAAGGTCGACGGCACCAAGATCGGTCTCGAAGGTCACTCCGCCGGCGGCCTCGCCACGTCAATCGCATCGGTCGCGCTCTCGCCCGGCGCCACCATCCTCTTCGATCCGGTGGACAAAGGCGGCGTGGGCATCGCGAACGTCGCGAAGATCTGCTCGCCGCTGCTCGAGATCTATTCGGACCCGTCGGGCTGCAACAACCAAGAAGGCTGGGACGGTACTGCCACCGTGAGCCTCGGCAGCCAGACGCAATTCCACGTCGTCGGCTCCACCCATTGTGATGGCGAAAACCACCCGCGCTCCATTTGCGCCGGCGCCTGTGGCGGCGCGGCCGTGCCAGCGCGCCAAGACGTCTTCGCACGCTACGCGACGGCGTTCTTTCTTGCGACGTTGAAGAACGACGCCAATGCCAAGACCGCGGTGGCGCAGTCGACTCTTTCTGCCGACACCGCGATCTCCGGTCCGAAGGTCGACGTTCGGCCGGCGACGACCTGCAGCCCGGCGAGCGACGGCGGCGTTCCTGCGGGCGACGGTGGAAGCACGCCGGGCGGAGCTAGCGACGCCGGCGGGAGCGGCACGTCGACGGACGGCGGAGCCTCGACCACGCGCCCCGCGGATGGCGATGCGGCGAGCGGCTCGTCCTCGTCGAGCGGGTGCGGCTGTCGCGTCGATGGGCGCGCCGGCGATCGCGAATCGGCTACGATTTTCGGCTTTTTGGCGCTCGGCCTCCTAGCCGCGCGCCGCCGCTTCAACCGAACCAGTCGCTGATGCGGCCGATGATTTTGGTCTTGCCGTAGAGCGCTTTGAAGAGCGATGCGAGACGGTGAAAGCTCGCGGCGTCGTACGGGTACCAGAGCGGGTCGCGCTTCGGCGGCGGGAGCTTGTCGTTCAAGACGTGGCGTCGCTCGGCCATGTCGCGCAGAGCGTCGTCGCCGTGGACGCGTCCGAAGCCCGACTGCTTGATGCCGCCGAAGGGGGCGCCGGCGACCGCGTAGTTGATGAGCACGTCGTTCACGACGACGCTACCGGCCTCGACCTTCCGAGCGAGCTGCTCGCCGCGCGCGCGGTTCTTCGTGAAGACGTACGCGTTCAATCCGAGATGCGAGCTGTTGGCGAGCGCGAGCGCCTCGTCCTCCGAGCGCACACGTTGGAACGGGACGATCGGGCCGAAGATCTCCTCGGTCATGACGGTCATGGAGTGGTTGCAGTTGGCGAGGACGGTGGGCTCGAAGAACTGCCCGGGCCCCTCGATCCGTTTGCCGCCGCTCACGACGACCGCGCCTTTCTTCACCGCGTCGGCGATGTGCTTCTCGGCGACGTCGATCTGCTTGGGGAAGATGATCGCGCCGACGTCGACGAAGTCCTTCTGCGGGTCGCCGACCTTGAGCCCTTGGACGAGCTCGCGTGTGCGGGCGAGCAGGGCGTCGTAGACGGTGTCATGGGCGTAGACGCGTTCGACCGAGATGCACGCTTGGCCGGCGTTCGCGAAGCCGCCGAAGACGATGGCGCGGGCGGTGCGCTCGACGTCGCAGTCGGCGCAGGCGATGAGGGGAGCCTTACCGCCGAGCTCCATCACGCACGGGATCAATCGCGCGCCGCAGGCGGCCGCGACCTTTTTGCCGGTCTCGACGCCGCCGGTGAAGATGAGCTTCTGGATGCCAGAGTCGATGAGGACGACGCCGAGCAGATCCTGCGGCAGGCCGGTCGAGTCGAAGATTTCTTTCGCCTTGAGCATGGTGAGCGGTGTCACCTCGCTCGGCTTCACGACCGCGGCGCTACCGGTGACGAGCGCAGCGACGACGTCGCCCATCGGGATCGAGAACGGATAGTTCCACGGCGATACGATGCCGATGACGCCACGCGGGACGTAGTAAACCGTGCTCCGTTTGTGCTTGAAGAGGCGGAGATCGAGCTCGCAGGGGGCCAAGATCTTCGGCGCGCGCTTGCAGTAATAGGAGATGAGCTCGGCGACGATCAGGACCTCGTGCGCGAGCGCCTCGTTCTTCGGCTTGCCGCATTCTTTGCTGATGACGTCGACGAGCTCGCCGGCGCGCTCGACGATCGCGTCGCGGAGGCGGAGGAGGCGCTCGCAGCGCTCTTCGATCGGCAAGATTGCCCAGGCGGCCTGCGCCGCGCGCGCGCGGTCGACGACCCGCTGCACGCCGGCCGTATCGAAAATCTTGGCCTCACCCAGAAGCTCACCGCTCGCCGGCGCATAGCTCTTGATGACGCGCTCGTTGACGCCGCCGTTCACCGCCGTCTGCCCGATCTGCCCGCCGACCATTCCCATGCGCTCATCTCCCATCCCATCTCCCATCCCATCTCCCATAGATATCGAGCCTAGCGCGGTTTCGGCCGGTGGCTCATTGCGTCATTCGACGCGACGCCCCCGGAGGCTCCTAACATCCGGTGACCCACCTTTCACTCGTCGAGTCAAATGTGCAGTAAAATGTCGAGCGCTGGCAATTCGCCGTGTGTCACAATGAGGTTGTATGGCTAGCGCCTTCGCCACCGACGACGAGCTTGGAGAGGCCACGTCGATCGAGCTCCGTCGCGGGACACGTCTGGGTCGGTACGAGCTGCTCGTGCCTATCGCCAAAGGGGGCATGGCCCGCGTCTGGGCAGCGCGCCAGCACGGTCAGCGCGGCTTCACCAAGTTCGAGAGCATGTTCCTCGACGAGGCGCGCATTGCTTCGCTCGTGCACCACCCGAACGTCTGCGAAATCTACGAGCTCGGTGACGACGCCGGTGTCCTTTTCCTCGCGATGGAGTGGGTGAGCGGCGACTCGCTCATGCATGTCATGCGCGGCCGTGGCCGCGTCGAAGCGATCGACCTTCGGCTCGCCGCGCGCATCGTCGCCGACGGCGCCGCTGGTCTCCATGCCGCCCACGAGCTCAAAGACGACGACGACAAACCGATGGGTGTCGTCCATCGTGACGTCTCCCCGCACAACATCTTGGTCACGCACGACGGCCACGTGAAGGTCGCAGACTTCGGCGTCGCCAAGGCGCTCGGCCAGATGCACAGCGCGACGGTTGCCGGGCAGATCAAAGGCAAGCTCGCGTACATGGCGCCCGAGCAGATCACGAGCACCAAGTTCGACCGCCGCGCCGACATCTTCGCGCTCGGCTGTATCCTCTACGAAGCCACGACCGGCCTGCAGCCCTTCTTGGGCGACAGCGATCCGCAGGTCATGCACGCGCTCATGAAGGGCGACTACGTCGAGCCGTCAAAGCTGATGGTCGGCTACCCGCACGAGCTCGAAAAGATCATCTTCAAGGCGCTGAAGACCGACCCGAACGAGCGCTTCACGACGGCCGAGGAGATGAAGGTCGAGCTCGAGCAATGGCTCGCGGTCTCGGGCCCGATCGTGACGACGAGCCACGTCGCGCAGCTCGTGCGCGAGCGTATTGGCGCCGTCATCGACAAGCGCCGTGAAAAGATCAAAGACGCCTCGCAGCAGCAGACGAACGACTCCGGAAGCTTGAGCCCGGGCGGAGCGACGCCGCCGCCGGGCTCGACGAGCGGCGTGCGTGAGCACGGCCATCTCCCGGCTCGTCAACCCTCCCATGCGAGCTTCCTCGACGCGTTCTCGGGAGAGCGCTTGGGGTCGAACGTCTCGGGCTCGTATCCCGGTCAGCCGTCGAGCGCGTCTTCCCCGGGCACGCAGCCTTCGAGGCCAGGCGGCGGCCACGCGTCGATGTTCCCGTCGAGCCCGGACGCGAGCGCGAGCGGTCCGGTGAGCGTGCGCGACCAAAGCGTCGTGCAGATGCCGCCTTCCATGCCGGGCCACGCGACCCACTATGGGCAGTCGTTTGCGCCGCCGCAGTTCAACCCATTCCAGCCGCTAGCGACCTCGCAGCCGGGGACGACGATGCGGAACCTCGTCATCGTCGGGCTTGCGATCGTTTTGGCGCTCGTGGTCGCGCTCGTCGTGGTGCTCTTGATGGGCCTGACCAAGCGAGCACCTGCGCCCGCCGTGTCGCCGAAGACCGCCAGCCTTACGACGACGACGAACGCGCAGCCCACCGAACCGACGCCGCAAGAGAGAGCCGCCGTCGAGCCGTTGCCGCAGCTGGGCCCCGCAGACCGCACCCCTGCGCCGCTAGCTGGCGCAAGCGTCGCGGAGAGGCCGGACGACAAGCCTGCGGCCGAAACTAAGCCGGCACCGCCGCCGCATCACGAGATGACGTCGCACCGCCCGACACCGCTCCCGGGGACGCCGGAAGCGGAGACCGTCCACTGATACACGTGTAAGTTACACGTACGTACTGCGCTATGCCCAGCGGACGAGCGACGTCTCGTAGGGATGGGACATCGTCTCGTTCCACGGCATGACGCGCGCCGTGAAGGCGTGCGCGCCGCTCTCTTTCGTGGGGATCGAGCCGACGTAACGGAAGGTGCCGTCGTCGCGCTCGCCGGAGAGCGTCATCCGCACGAGCTCGCCTTTGGGGAGCTCCTGACCGCCGGCGGTCGGGCCATGATAGAGCTCGACGACGACGTCGTTCGGGGTGAGCGAGCCGAGCTCGACGACCGCCTCGACCTCGACCGGCTCGCCGACGGAGAGCTCGTCCTTCGAGAGCGCGCAGAGGTCACGAACGGCGACCTCCGGCCAGCCGCGCGTGACAGTATCTTTCCACGCGACCAGCTCCTTGGCGCCGGCGAGGTTGTCGTCGGTCATCTTCTTCTCGAGCCGAATCGCCGGGACGTAGAAGCGCTCGGTGTACTCACGCACCATGCGGGCGGTGTTGAACACGGGCGTGACCTTCTCGATGCACGCCTTCATGCGCTTGATCCAGCCGCGTGGCAGCGCGGCGCCGTCGCGGTCGAAGAAGAGCGGGACCACCTCGCGCTCGAGCACGTCATAGAGCAGCTCGGCCTCGACGGCGTCACCGGCAGCGTCTTTGTACTCTTCGCCTCGCCCGATCGCCCAACCGACCTCGCGGCCGTGGCTCGCCCAGGCCTCGGCCCACCAGCCGTCGAGCACGCTCAAGTTGAGCCCGCCGTTCGCCGCCGCCTTCATCCCGCTCGTGCCGCTTGCCTCGAGCGGACGACGCGGCGTGTTCAGCCAGACGTCGACGCCGGCCACGAGCGCGCGCGCGATGCGCATGTCGTAGTTCTCGATGAAGACCACCTTGCCGGCGAGGCCCGCGTCGCGGCTCGAATGCACGATCGACCGGATGAGCTCCTTGCCATCTTTGTCCTGCGGGTGGGCTTTGCCCGCGAAAATGAGCTGGACCGGGCGCTGGGGGTCACCGAGGAGCTTGGTCACTCGGGCGACGTCGGTGAAGAGGAGATCGGCGCGCTTGTAGGTCGCGAATCGACGAGCGAAGCCGATCGTGAGCGCGTTCGGGTCGAGCACCTCGTCGCAGAAAGCGAGCTCGGCCGGGCTCTCGCTCCTGCGCTCGGCGGTGGCGCGCAGCCACTTGCGACAGAGCGCCACGAGACGATGGCGCCGGTGCTGATGAACCTGCCAGAGCTCGGCGTCGGGGATGTCGCGCGTGCGCGCCCAGATCGAGGCGTCGTCCGGCGACTCAGCCCAGCGGGGACCGAGATAGCGCGTGTAGAGTGCACCTTGTTGGGTCGAGACCCACGATGACGTGTGCACGCCGTTGGTGACGCTCCCGATCGGGACCTCGTGATCGGGCAGCTCCGGCCAGAGCGGCTTGTACATCGTGCGTGACACCTGGCCGTGGAGCGCGGAGACGCCGTTGGCGTGATCGCTCGTGCGGATCGCGAGGACGGGCATCGAGAACGAGCTCGTGAGGTCGGTCGCGACCATGCGGCCGAGGCCGAGCAGCTCGTCCTCCGTGATCCCGAGCGCCGCCCGATACGGCTCGAGGTAACGCTTCACGAGGTCAGGCGTGAAGGCATCGTTGCCGGCCGGAACCGGCGTGTGGGTCGTGAAAATATTGGCGGCCGAAGCCGCTTCGCGCGCGACCGCGAACGTGGCACCGCGGTCGCGCATGTAGCGAGCGATGCGTTCGAGCGCGAGGAACGCCGAGTGCCCTTCGTTCATGTGGAAGACCGTCGGGCTCATTCCGACGGCTTCGAGCGCGTGCACGCCGCCGATGCCGAGCATGATCTCTTGGCGAACGCGGAACTCTTGGTCGCCGCCGTAGAGCGGACCGGTGATGCTGCGGTCCTCGGCCTTGTTCCCCTGCAGGTTCGCATCGAGCAAGAAGAGCGGGACGCGACCGACCTGCACCTTCCAGAGCTGCGCCGAAATGATGCGGTCGGGGTAGGTCACGCGGATGATGAGGCGCTTGCCCTCGGCGTCGAAGACCGGGACGACCGGAAGACGATGCCAGTCGTTGATCGGATAGCTTTCGCTCTGGAGGCCGTCGTCGTTCAAGACCTGACGGAAGTAGCCTTCGGCGTAGGCGAGGCCGACCCCGACGAGCGGCAGGCCGAGATCGCTCGCGGTCTTGAGGTGGTCGCCGGCGAGAACACCGAGACCGCCCGAGTAGATCGGGAGCGATTCGTGGAGGCCGTACTCCATCGAGAAGTAGGCGATCCTCGCGCCCTCGGCCTCGGGGAAGTGACGATTGAACCACCCCTTTTGCGACATGTACGCAGAGAAGGTGGCGTGGGCTTGATCGAGGTGCGAGAGGAACGCGTCGTCG